>SPJL01033325.1_pt1 | contig 51670 bp, 53 predicted proteins | sample 3741751 | NCBI WGS metagenome assembly SPJL01 (sample SAMN10925998, study PRJNA522277) | cold seep metagenome | isolation source: Elba SIP-enriched marine methane seep metagenome, extraction at timepoint T3 | place: Italy: coast of Elba, Mediterranean Sea | reverse complement strand
TCCAATACTCAGCCTAGAGATGCATCTTGGCGTAACGACTTCGCCTCACACCCCGTTTCCCACGGGCTACGTCACCCTGCCAATGTACAACAGGTCACCGCCGCTTCGGCTCACACTTTCTTATAGCAGAAAGTAGGCATCTGATTGATTTCATCCCTGTACAATTTCGATGCATTCCAAACATGCTCAAGCTTCAGTAGCATCGTCAATGACACCTTTGAAGGATGGGCGCACTATAGGTGATGTCAGCCACGTAGATATGATCTATTGCTGCCACCTCAAAATCACGCTGTACCTGGTTATCAAACACTGGCTGATGATGATTGCTGTTAGTCGTTACTTTGTACTTCTTTCGGTGGCGTACCGCTACCTCTGCTTCTTTCATCAACTTTCTGGCTTTGTCACGACTCATAGGAAAGCCCAGATTGTTCATCGCTTTTTTCATGCGACGACTGCCATAGGTATCATCTGTTTCTGATGCAATTTATTTGACTCATCTCAACATTTCCTTGTGTTCGGGATCAGCTGGCTTATTCTCAGTATGGCGTCGATAGTGATAATAACCTTGACGCCTGGCACCCAAAACCTGACATTGCAGGCTGATTGGATAGGTATTCTTATGCTGGGTGATAAACGCGTATTTCTCGATAAATGCTCCTGCGTTACTCTACCTCCTGCATCCATGCCGTCGACTTCGTTTCTGCTGCAAAGAATACCGTTGCCTTTTTTATTATATCTTTCTCCATCTGAAGACGTTTGTTCTCTGCTTTCAAACGACGAATTTTTTCTTGGTCTGGAGTTAACTTGCCATTGCCCCGGAAAGCCTGACCACCATCAGAGTCCTGTTCTTTTACCCAGCGCCCCAACATAGTGGCATTAATACCAAGACTTCTGGCAGCTTTTGATCGAGTATAACCTTGTTCAATTACCAGACTGACTGCATCTAATTTAAATTCTTTTGAATATTTCTTTCTTGTGGTCATTTCATTTCCTCAGTTAAGTAAATTATCCTTAACTGAGTTGTCACAATCAATTAGACCATGTCAGTTTTATGCTGATTAATATTTTCAACCTTCATCATCATACTGAATTCTGGCCAGATGCTGACGATTTTAAACCTGAACGTTTTGTCCACAATGAAAAGCGTGGATTATCATTTATGCCCTTCGGTGCTGGCGAGCGAATATGTATAGGAAATGTCTTTGCCTCGATTGAAGGTCAATTATTACTGACCATGATCAGTCAGTAATTCAACATTATTCCAGAAAGTACAGAAGAATCGGAAATTGAATTGGCGGTAACCATAAGGCCTAAAGGTGGGTTGAAGGCGCACATAGACCCCCTGCATGTTTAGCTATTCAATGGAAAACTATTTGATCTTTGTAGAACTGGCTATGCCAGGGTTTAACTTCATTTAATCCCTGGAGAGCACATTAAAATTATTTGGAAGACAAGGAAAGCTAATATATAAAGGTCGCCAGAAAATGAGAAATAGATTAGTCCGTTGAATTTTTTTCGCTTTTATTCCACATACTTCCCCCGCTGGCTTTATCAATCATTGCCATGTGTTGATCATGCGTATCGTTTTCCTGTGACGTACAGCGGATAACCTTTAATGATGGACGATTTTCGGGTAAGCGAATAATTTGCTGCGTGCTCTGCTCATTGGCTTCGCTACTCTCTTCCAGTAATGAGGCTTGACCGCCTGTCATCACCACATACACTTCAGCCAGAATTTCAGCATCCAGCAACGCCCCGTGCAATTCACGATGACTGTTATCGATGCCAAAGCGTTTGCATAATGCATCCAGGGAATTGCGCGCGCCCGGATATTTCTTGCGCGCGTACACCAGGGTGTCAAATACCGTACTTAATTGAGCGGTGCGACGTTGTTCGCCAATGAGCAAACCAAGCTCGTGGTCTAGAAAACCAACGTCAAACGGCGCATTATGGATAATTAATTCTGCGCCTTTGGTAAAGGCAATGTAATCGTCCACAATTTCATTGAAACGCGGCTTGTCCAGTAAAAATTCATTGGTAATACCATGCACCCTGATCGCATCATCATCAATAATGCGATCAGGGTTGATATAGACATGAAAATGATTTTGCGTCGGGCGACGGTTGATTAATTCTACACAACCGATTTCGATAATTCGGTGCCCTTCTTTCGGTACCAGACCTGTCGTTTCCGTATCCAGGACCACCTGACGCAAGTGCTGTTTCATGACTATTTACGATTAGCTATGGATTGTACTTCGCGCAAAGTTGCACCTTTATATAACTGGCGTGGACGCCCGATTTTTTGCTCGGGATCAGTAATCATTTCATCCCATTGTGCAATCCACCCCACTGTGCGTGACATGGCAAATATTGCAGTAAACATTTCTGTCGGGATACCCAACGCACGCAACACGATACCTGAATAAAAATCAACATTTGGATACAACTTTTTCTCGATAAAATATTCATCTTCCAGGGCAATACGCTCCAGTTCCATGGCCAGTTTAAACAGCTTGTCGTCATGCAGGCCCAATTCGTTTAATACTTCATGACAGGTTTCACGCATCAAAACCGCACGGGGGTCAAAATTCTTATATACACGATGCCCAAACCCCATCAGTTTAAAAGGGTCATTTTTGTCTTTTGCTCGCGTAATAAACTCATTAATTCTGGAAACATCGCCCATTTCTTCCAGCATGACCAAAACAGCTTCATTGGCTCCACCATGCGCGGCCCCCCATAAACAGGCGATACCCGCAGCGACACAGGCATAAGGGTTTGCTCCGCTAGATCCGGCCAGGCGCACAGTAGACGTTGAGGCATTTTGTTCATGGTCTGCATGCAGAATGAAAATTCTATCCAATGCACGCGTCAATATCGGATTAGCCTGGTATGGTTCGCATGGCGTGCCATTCATCATATACATAAAATTATCGGTGTAATTCAAACTGTTTTTGGGATACATGAATGGCAGACCGGTACTGTACTTTTGACACATCGCGACTATTGTTGGCATTTTTGCAATCAGACGGATGGCTGAGAGTTTGCGAAATCCCTCACTCTTGACATCCATGGTGTCATGATAAAAGGCAGACATAGCGCCTACCACACCCACCAAAATGGCCATAGGGTGCGCATCTCGACGGAATCCGGTAAAGAAATCAGCCATTTGTTCATGGATCAACGTATGATTGGTAACTGATCCGACAAACTGGCGCATTTCAGATCCGTTTGGCAATTCTCCGTTCAACAATAAATAGCAAACTTCAAGAAAGTCACATTTTTCTGCCAGTTGCTCGATAGGGTAGCCGCGATAAAGCAACATGCCCTTATCGCCATCAATAAATGTTATTTTCGAACTGCAGCTGGCCGTTGACGTAAACCCCGGATCATAGGTAAACGCGCCGGTTTGTTTATGAACTGATCTAATATCGATGGCATCCGGCCCCATAGTGCCGCTTAACAAAGGTACTTCACATGATGTGTCCGTTTCATTAATTGAAATATTGACAACTTTTTGGTCAGTCATAAGGTTTCCTGTAATCAAAAACAAAAAAGAACCCTGGCGGTGATGCCACGATACATATTGATAAAATCAATATACCTAAACATTGGACGGTATAAAACCGTGTACCATTTTTTATTTATTTTTCTTAGAGAAATAATTCTGGCTAAAGAATCAGACTAAATGCTATTTATTAGTTTACAATCCATGCGTCTTACAATTCAAACAGAGGATTGAGCATGCCTATTTTCACCAGGCTCAGTTGGGTGATTTTTTTTCTGTTTAACCATCCTGATGTCACGGCATCAGAACACTCTTTTCGCGTTGGTGTTATTAATGAACGCCCGCAGATGCCGGAATATGCTTTACATCAATTTGGATTATTACAGCATTATCTGGTTTCTAAACTAGCCCCTTTAAATATCACTGTTGAACCGCTGTTTGTTGCCAAAACCATTGAAGAAATGATTCAGGCATTTAAACGCGGTCATGTTGATGCACTTTTTGAAGGCATGTTTCCAACATTAATGATTGAACAACGCACGCAATGCCTTGACCCTTCTCTGCTAGTCTGGCGTAAAGGACAACGGCAATATCATTCAGTGTTTTTTGTACATAAGAACAGTCCCTATTACGAACTGGATGATTTAACAGGAAAAAATATTGTATTTGAGTCACCTCGTTCAACCTCTGCCTTCTTCCTGCCCTATCTGACCTTACAATCAGAACACATAAAGCTGGCCTCAATGGAAGACAAAGCATTTTCACCTGATGCCCTCCGCTATCAGTTCGCTGGTTCTGAACTGAACCAGGCCTATTGGGTGTATTTAGGAAGGGCCGATGTGGGGGCGTTTAATAATGGCGACTGGCAAAGAACGCCAGAAAAAATGCGGCAAGAGCTACGTATAATCCATTCTACCCGGCCGGTATTACGCTGGCTGTTTTCCTTATCTTGTTCACTCAATGCCTCTGCAAAAGATAAAGTCAAACATGTATTGCTCAATGCTCATCATGATGAACAAGGTCAGCAGGCCATTACAAATGCGGCCAACATTGCTAAATTTGAAGTGCTCAATGCCCAGGATTTTGAAAATATCAATTATTGGAAAGACATTATTAAATTACACAAATGACTGCGTTTATCAAACAGCTGAGTACTAAATATGCCCTGCTTGCGGCTGCGTTTTTTTCCCTGCTTTTAATGGTCATTATGGTCACCGCTGGTTATCAGGTGTTTACAAGAACAGACACGTTACGTCATCAACTGACCCAGACATTTTCCGCTGTTCATACCTCCCACACCCATCAATCCCTGATAGAAAGCGGTACCTACATAAGTAACCAAATGTTTAACCCTTTATATAATTCTGATATGACGCGGTTAAACCAGGAGATTGATAAAATAAAAACATGGCTACGACCTGAGTCATTAATTATCACGGATACTAAAGGGAAAATTATTACGGACGGAACGCTTATGAACGTGCGTTTTGGCGAAATAATTCAAATTCCTGATAATGCCCTTACTCATTCTCCCGTCATTGAGCCGCTCGCCAATGGAGAAATGTTGTATTTTGCAATTGGTTATAACGGCCATGCACTTGGTGTTGCACGGATTGAAATTTCCAATATGGAAGACAGAGCGCTAGTGAAATTGCTCAATCATGAGCTAAAAAGCCATTGGCAGGGCTTTAAAAATGTCTTTCTTTATGTCGCCGTAATCAGTCTTAGCATTGTTCTTGTGGTCAGTATTGCACTGGGATGGTATCTATCCATTTCCTTGTCAAAACCATTGAAGGACATGAGCCATGCCGCAAATGAATTTGCCCGCGGAAACCTGGACTTTTATTTACCTGACCGCCATAGTGGAGATGAGATCGATCAATTGATCCGGTCATTACAATCCATGGCTCATGACCTGAAAGCATCAAAAAGTTTGCTTAATAGATCGGAAGAAATAGGGGGCTATGGAAGTTGGGAACAATGTCATAATGACCCTCATCTCAATTTGTCCCATGGCATCTACTGCATCCTGGACGTTAACCAGGAGAGCTTTTTTCCTACCATTGAAAATTTTATTCATTTGGTGGTTAAAAAAGATAAAGCGCCAGTTCGATCTATTCTTCAAGGACACTTTAATTCGACAGTTGAAATTGAATTTGACATCATTTTACACAATCAGGAAACCAGAACATTATTATTAAAAGGAGAAGAACTCAAACAGGAAGACGAGAAAATATGTGCACTGGGAACGATGCAGGATATTACGCAAAACAAGTTACAAAGAGAAACCATCCTGCACCAGGCTCATTATGATTCATTAACCGGATTGCCTAATCGTTTTTTGTCTTTAGACAGGTTGGCGCAAATGATCAGTGATGCCAAACGGCATCATCATTATGTCGCCGTGTTATTCCTGGACCTTGATGATTTCAAAAAAATAAATGATACGCTGGGCCATGAATCTGGCGATGAACTATTGAAACAAGTGGCCGCACGCTTCAGCCAGACCATTCGTTTAGAAGATACAGTGGGAAGATTAGGTGGCGATGAGTTTATCGTATTATTAGGCGATATAAAGCATATGGCAGATGCCCGTATGGTTGCTGAGAATTTGCTGGGTATATTCGACCGCACTTTTAGTATCAATGACAGAGAACTAGTGTTGAGTGTGAGTATTGGCATCGCCTTTTTTCCTTCCGATGGAAAAGATGTATCAGAGGTCGTAAGAAATGCAGATTCCGCAATGTATAACGCCAAGAAGCTTGGCCGCAATACTTACAGTTATTATACGGAGGAAATGAATCGCCAGGTTTCTCGTCAACTGGCGCTGGAAGAACAGCTGCATGGTGCCCTGGCAAGAAATGAATTTGCAGTGGTTTACCAGCCTAAAATTATACTCTCAACAGGTGAAATCGTGGGGGCCGAAGCGTTATTGCGCTGGCATAATCCCACTCTGGGGTTTGTCTCACCGGATGAATTTATTCCAATAGCTGAACGCAACGGGATGATTATTTCAATTGGTCACTATGTGTTAAGCAGAGCGTTAGCATTTACCCGCGAACTGGATCAATATAAATCGAACGATTTTAAGATCGCGGTAAACTTCTCGCCCAGACAATTCAGGGATGCCAGGCTGATCGATAACATAAAAGATTCGATAACACTGAATGAGCTGACGTTTAACAGATTGGAGCTGGAGATCACTGAAGGCGTATTGATTGGTGCCAATGGGCACATTAAAAACGCGTTGGACAAACTCACCGAGTGCGGTATCAGCATTGCTTTGGACGATTTCGGAACAGGCTATTCATCATTAAGTTATCTACGCCAATATCCGTTTAACACCTTAAAAATAGACCGCAGTTTCATCAATGATATTACAGAAGACAGTGATGATCTTGAATTGGTTAATGCTGCTATATCCATGGCCCATGCGCTGAATTTAACTGTCGTAGCGGAAGGCATTGAAACTGCCGAACAACTGGCACTGATTAAAGCCAGTGGCTGTGAACTGGGACAAGGCTATTATTTCAGTAAACCGTTGTCGGCAGAGGAATTTAAACCGTTTTATTTCAAAACAGATGTTTAGCAGGCCATTGAAAAATCTTATCGACTCATTTCAAATTCGCGCTGGCTTATAATGCCATTGTTGTCTGAATCCATATTTTCAATGGCTTTAAACAGCCGATCCTTTGCTGCCAATTCATTTTCAAAATACATCTTTTCTTTGGGCAGCTTTTCAACCCAGGGTAACTGACTGTTTTTCCAGCCATTCAAAATTCTCAAGCCCTTGTCCGTACCGGATTTAACCTTATCCCCTTCAAAACCATCTACGATTGAGATGACTTGCGTGAACCCAGCTTGAGTCAATGCATCAGCGGCTTTAGCACTGCGCCCGCCTGATCGACACATGACATACAGCGGGTGATTTATGGTTACGCCCTTTTGCTTGACCAGGCTGGCAACCCGGGAAACAAATTCCGGATTCTTTGTCATGGCAAAATTCTGACGCTTTGCATCCCAGGCATAAGCTTGATCAAGCACTTTAAACGGAATATTTGCATCTGCATTGGACGGCATCCCAGTAAATGCGATTTCAGCGCGGGTACGCACATCGATAAATACAGATTGTCCTGCCTCAGCATTTATTTTGTTATAGGCATCTTTTGCATACAGATATAGTCCTGCTTTAGTATGCTTACTCTTAGGTAAAATGTCTGCATTAACAAATTCAGCCTGTACGGCTGAGGAAAAAAATAATGCAACTATAAGACTAAAATATTTCATAATAACTCCTTATTTATTAGATAATTCTAATATAACAAACTACGGGTAATAATAAAATCCCTATCCAATAAAAATATCTATGTCGGCTTTTGCATTAACAAACACCTGGAAAATTGAAGCACCGCTAGAAAACTGTTGGTTTTGTCTGCTGGACAGAGAACAATGGCCACTTTGGTGGGATTTTGTTGATTCTGTTGAGCCTTTGCAGCAAGGTGATCAATATGGCATCGGAGATATTTGCAAAATCAATTGGCACACTTGTCTGCCCTATCGGTTATCGATAGTCATTAAAACGGAATCTCTTTCGCCTTATCGCTATATTCATTACACAGTCAGTGGCGACCTGACAGGAACAGGTCGCTGCCGACTAAAGCACAAAAACAATATGACCTGGATCCACTTTGGATGGTATGTGTCTCCACAAAAAAACTGGATGAAAATGTTATTGCCTTATGCTTCTTTTGCATTTCGCTGGAATCATCAACAGGTGATGAAAAAAGGTGAACAAAGTTTCAAGCAAAGATTATATTCAACCGCATAACATGGAATAATAAGCGCTGATTTATAACCTAACTCAAACATGGCTCAATACATTTATTCAATGAATCGGGTGGGGAAAATAGTCCCTCCCAAAAAACATATCCTAAAGAACATTTCATTATCGTTTTTCCCGGGCGCCAAAATTGGTGTACTGGGTTTGAATGGCGCGGGAAAATCGACGTTGTTGCGTATCATGGCCGGGGTCGACAAGGAGATCGAAGGTGAAGCCATCCCGCAAAAAGGGATTAATATCGGTTATCTGCCCCAGGAACCCCATCTGGATCCTGAAAAAGATGTACGCGGTAATGTTGAAGAGGCACTGGGCGAAGTCAAAGAAGCTATGGCTCAGCTTGAAGCCGTTTATGCCGCTTATGCAGAACCCGATGCCGATTTCGATGCACTGGCTGCTGAGCAGGCACGTCTTGAAGACATCATTAATGCCAGTGACGGGCACACTATTGAACGTACATTGGACATTGCTGCCGATGCCCTTCGCCTGCCGGACTGGACTGCCGATGTTACCAAGCTTTCCGGAGGGGAAAAACGTCGTGTTGCCTTGTGTCGACTGTTGCTGTCCAAACCGGATATGCTGTTACTGGATGAGCCAACTAACCACCTTGATGCAGAATCAGTCGCCTGGCTGGAGCGCTTTCTGCACGAATATGCCGGAACCGTTGTCGCTGTCACGCATGACAGATACTTTCTGGATAATGTTGCCGGCTGGATTCTGGAGCTTGATCGTGGCATGGGTATTCCGTGGGAAGGCAATTACTCAAGCTGGCTGGACCAAAAAGAAAAACGTCTGGAACAAGAGGAGAAACAAGAGGCCTCCCGTGCCAAAGCGATGAAAGCCGAACTTGAATGGGTGCGCTCCAACACTAAAGGTCGCCATGCGAAAAGCAAGGCGCGTATGGCCCAGTTTGAAGAACTGTCATCACAGGAATTCCAAAAGCGTAACGAAACCCAGGAAATCTACATCCCACCCGGCCCTCGACTGGGCGATGTGGTGATAGAAGCCGAAAATATCAGTAAAGGCTTTGGTGATTGCTTGTTGATTGACAACCTGAGTTTTAAACTGCCTCCGGGCGGGATCGTCGGCATCATCGGCCCGAATGGGGCGGGTAAAACCACATTGTTTCGTATGATGGCGGGTTTTGAACAGCCTGACTCAGGCAATATCAACCTGGGCCAAACAGTACAGTTGTCCTATGTTGATCAGATGCGCGATGACCTGGATGGCAACAAAACCGTGTGGGAAGAAATTTCCGACGGACTGGACATCATTACCGTAGGCAAATATGAAACCCCTTCCCGATCCTACTGCGGCCGTTTTAATTTTAAAGGCTCAGACCAGCAAAAACGAATTGGCGATTTATCCGGTGGTGAACGCAACCGGGTACATTTGGCCAAACTGTTGAAAAGTGGTGGCAACCTGTTATTGCTCGATGAGCCAACTAACGACCTGGATATTGAAACCCTGCGTGCACTGGAAGAAGCCCTGCTCACCTTCCCTGGTTGTGCGGTTGTCATTTCACATGATCGCTGGTTCCTGGACAGAATTGCCACACATATACTGGCGTTTGAGGGCGATAGTGAAGTCGTCTGGTTTGAAGGAAATTATGCTGATTACGAAGCTGACCGGCATAAACGCCTGGGTACGGATGCGGATAACCCTCATCGTATCAAATATAAAAAAATCAGTTAATCCAGCGTTTAGACACAAGGAAGTGTCATCACATACTGCAGCTTTTATGAAGTTTTCCAAGCCCAGTCAACGTTTGCCAGATCGTTACACTCTTGCTTAACTCGGAAAACTTCTTTACGCCCATTTTACGGAGAATCTTCTGCCGATGATTTTTCACCGTCCTGTGGCTCAGATTAAGTTGGCTTGCCACTTCCACTGCACTTTTATCGTCCACTAAAAGAGTGAGAATTTTTTGCTCGCTACGAGATAAAGCATGCCTGTTTTGATTAAAACGAATGGCTTTTGAAAAATAGTGTTGCGTGATTCCATTGTGCTCAAGATTCAAATGCACAGCTTTTGAAAACAGAAAGCTGGGGTTGCTATGCTGACCCACGATTACCCAGTCAGCGCCGAACTGCTTGCCAAGTTTTGCGGCTAAATCATGATGACTAAATAGAGCCAAAACCGGCGTTGGTGGTTGTTTCAGCATTGGAACTTAACTCGATGATTTCAAAGCTATCAGTCAGCGAAAGTGTCTGCTCTAACAAGGGCTGAATACTTGCCGTTCGTTGTTGTTCCTGTATTGTGTTGGGCAGTGAAGTAAGGTCATTAATTTAATATCGCAATGCGTGGTTTGGCGACACCAGGATGACTGATTAGCAGGAGAGTCAGAGCTGTGAATGAAATGATCTGCTGTTTCATTGTTATACCTGTTGGGTTTGAGCGGCATAAAGATCAATAAAATCCTGCCAACTCAGTTTGTCGATGACACTCTGCGTATCGTCAAGAATCTCATACAAAACGCCATCGCTACCGCGTATGCTGAACAGCACAATAACATCGATATCACCGCCGCCTTCCCGATGCGGTTCATCGCTGGCTGGACTTGACGTGTATTGGCCAACCGGTCTGATTTCCTTGATGCTACCGTCCGCGTGATACAAGCGATGTTCGCCCTGGATGACAAAGCTTTTATTTAAGGCTTTGTGCCTGTGTAAGACAATTTGCTGGTTAGCTGTTAATTTAAATAACACGTCTGCGATATACTGCTGCTCGTCAATATCCAGAATCGAATACTGTAAATATTCCAAATTGTCCAGGGTTTGCCAGTGGATATGGCTATCGTTGAAAAGAAAGTGGCTCATGGGTCATCCTCGTCTTAAAGGGATTGCTGTACTGATCGATTGCCGTTCAGGTGAGCATAGCTTATGCAATGCTGTACTGACCGTAAGCCGATATTTGCCCATTGAACTCGGGCAATTTGCCCGTGTATGTTGAGGTGGCTTTGCAGACATGTTGTCGACTCGTAGAATGTAGGATCACCAAACGCTTTCACGTAAACATGCCATGAATATACATCGACATCTGCTAACCCGAATCGCATTGGTCGCTTTAGTATGCTTGCTGGCAATCGCAGCTTTTGTGCTGTATCAAAGCCATTGTGTTGTCAAACAATCCACTGCGCAAATGGCCGAGTCATTAGGCAAGCAATTGGAGTTGCAGTTGTTGTTGATCAATGCCGGACTGGGTCGAACTAATCCTTTTCCAGATTTTGAACCTTGGAAACAGTCCGGTAACCAGCCTGGTATCTGCCTGAGTTATACCCCTGCCGATGGCTCATTGCCACGTAGTCTTTGTAACGGAAGCAAGCTAAGCCAGGCGACATGGCCAACTTTTTTTGAAACGGGCTATCAGCAGATTTTTAATCCCGGTTTACCGGCGATACGGCCGATTGCGCTCAATGGTAGCGTCTACGGCTCCCTGACGATTACGCCAAGCGCAGAACTGGAAATTGCCGAAGCTTGGCATACGATGTTGAATTTGATGACCTTATCCAGCGTTACGGTCTTTGCCGTCTGCCTGCTGGTGTATTGGAGTATCAGTCGCGTCTTAAAACCGGTAAAAACCATTGTCGCAGGCATCAAAGAGATGGAATCCGGGCATCTAGATTGCCGCTTACCTGCGTTTGAGTTAAAAGAATGGCAGCATATTGCTGTGGCTATCAATCAACTGGCTAATAGCCAGCAACAATTGCTAAACGAACGCCAAAAGTTAGTGTTGAAGTTAATCAACATACAGGAAGATGAGCGTCGCTATTTGGCAAGGGAGCTACATGATGAATTCGGCCAATGTCTGGCGGCCATCAATGCAGTCGTTGCTTCAATCAAACAAACTGCATTACAACAATGCCCGGCGCTGGTCGCTGAAACTGATCACATTAATCGAATTACTACCCATATGTTGGAGAACGTACACGACTTGCAGGGGCATTTGCGACCGGCCGAATTTGAGGAATTAGGATTAGCTGCCAGCCTCAATAGTCTGGTTGCCGGCTGGAATGCGCGTAGTGGCGATAAGACTCGCTTGCAATTAGACATAAGCGGCGATTGCTCATCGTTGGCGGAAGTTCAGGCCATGACCTTATTTCGAATTACCCAGGAATGTCTGACCAATATCGCCAAACACGCCACTGCTTCCAATGTCAGCATTAGTCTGATCATCAGTGTAGAGTCTGCTATTTTGACAGTCACCGACAATGGCGTAGCCAAGACGTTGCCATTTGCCGATTCCACCGGAATCGGCTTATTAGGCATCCGTGAACGCGTCACTGCTTTACAGGGGCGATTGCAACTGGCTATTGCCAACCCACATGGTTTGATCGTTGAGGTCCGCTTACCGTTAGCGGCCAATATCGAGCACACGGCATGATCCGCATTTTATTGGTGGACGATCACGCCATTGTCCGTGAAGGTTATCGAGCATTATTAGCCAAACAGGCCGGCTTACAAGTGATTGCGGAAGCTGGAGATACCATTCAAGCCTATCAACTGTTTAAGCAATTCCAACCTGACCTGGTGATCACCGATATATCCCTGCCCGGTAGCAGCGGTCTTGAACTGATCTCCCGCATCAACCAGCAATCCGCTAACGCAAAAGTCTTGGTCTTCAGCATGCATCAAAACCCTGCCTTTGCCGAGCAAGCCGTGCATGCGGGAGCCTTGGGCTATGTCAGCAAAAGCAGCGAACCAGAGGTATTGTTGCGAGCCATTCATGATGTATATTCAGGACGCCATGTATTAAGTCCCGACATCGCTCAAATACTGGCACTGGAAAAACTGGGCAGCGAACGCATTGCTCTACAAACCTTGACGGTACGCGAGTTTGAAATTTTGCGGTTGCTGATGGATGGGCTGAGCCATGATGATATTGCCCGTGTACTGAGCATTAGCGCCAAAACAGTCGGCAATTGTCATTATTTAATCAAAAGTAAACTCGGCGTTGCCAGCGATATTGAATTGACAAAACTGGCCATTAAACTCAACGTGCTCGATCTTTTGGAGTTATCTCGAATCGTTGAGTGATGTAAGGTTTTTTAAACCGAAAACCCCTGCCAGAAGAAAGTGAGGATGTGTTAAGAATGATCAAACTTAACGCCGTCTGTTAACACTTAGCATATAACAGGCGTAAGATATTGGTTTCACAGATTAATGCTCCTGCATAATCTGCATTCAGCACATCCATGTGTTGAAAAAAAACCTTAGCTTTGCCTACACGGGTGTAAGTAAGGGGCGTAAGACGGATTCTGGACTTAATCACCAACTTTTTACCCAGTCCCCTACTCTGATCTTGCGGATATTATGCGGAATCTCCAGTTTGCCCACCGAGAAGTCCGCATTCACATTGATGATATTCACCATGCCTATGGGCGATTTGTGACTGTCCGCCATTCCCAGTTGTTGCGATGTCTGGTCCGCAGCATAAACCACCAGGGTATCTCCGGTCTGTACTTTATCGCGCGAACCTGCGGCAATGATGATGTTGTCGCGGTTAACTTTCAGAATTCTGGCCGTAAATGGATAACAACCAAAAATGCGCCGTATATCATCACTGGCCATATGAATCAGGTCAGTGATTTTATTCCCTGCTGAAGTCAGTTGAAATCGTTCACTACCGACAGCATAGCCATTTGGTATCCAGACATCGCCCAAAATAGTGTCTGCATAGCGATGCTGAAACAGCAAGGCGCCACTATAACCATCATGTAAATACACATCCAGAGTAACTCCCCGGCGTGCGGCGACATCACGAAAGGCAGATTTTACGTGTGACAATACGCCGGCACCTCGGACATACTCGGTATTTTCAACGGCAAAATTACGAATAACGCCGGATAATACAAATTGCGCCTGATTTTCAATCGCAAGATCTAATAAATACGAGCCACCATAATTATCCAGCGGCAGTAATTCGGGTGCTAATTGTGGTTGCGAATATAAACTGGTAGTCGTTCTATTAACACCGATAAAGTCACCGCTTTGCATCAGCAGATTATTGATTTCCCGTGGAATGCCTGCATATAAATCCTGCGATTCATTACTGCTTATCTGATCTGGTTTTACGACCGGAAATCCGGTAGCGACTATGCGCTTTCGAAAAGGGGAATGACAATAGTCATTTTCTGAAACAACAGTCAGAATCTGTACGTTATAAATGCCCTCCTGTTGCCATTCATCGACGACCTTAGTGTTTCCCACTAAAGACTTGCTGCCATTTGGCAGGTTTAATTGACGCGCGGCATTATTAATGGCCAATTGTATGGCTTGAGTTCTGGCTTCCAACAAGGAGCCGTGTTGAATGAGTGCCTGACCTTCTGCGGTAATAACTTGAGGTTCGGGAGATGATTGAATTATTTGCGGAGCAAGATCAGGCTGAATCTGGGTACATGCACTGAGCAATGAAAAAAGGAAAATGACCAGCCATAATGTGTCAAATCGCATGCTAGGGTGTGCTATTAATGATTTTATAGTTGATAAATAAACGTCCTGCCATGTTTGCTTTCCATTCCAGGTCGGTCAAACCGACTCGCAATAATGCCTGGTCAATCGGATTGATCCGTCTGGAAAATCCGCCGGTATGCATTAAATTTGCACAGTCTGACTGTAGACAGTTCATGTTGACTGTTCGGTGCTCGGCTGTTTGATAGCCAATCCTTGAAAAGGACAGTTTGTTTTGTTGTTGCAGACAACGGGAAATCACTTCAGCACCGCCACTCATGCAATGAAAAAATGCAGGTGTTAAATCCAGTTGCACCAATACGGATAAGTGCCGCCCTATCGTTTTGATATCTGTCACGACGGCGTTGCGCAATGCTGTATCAAGATAAATCCGGTAATTTTCATGCGTGACGACTTGTTCGCCCACTTTAAATTTTTCGCCAGGGATGTTCTCCTCGACAACTTGGGCAAACAACGCGCGATAAGCCATCATCTTGGCCTCTTGTTCTGCATCAAATCGAACTTGTTTTGCGCTCTGTGTTGTATTGGATTTAAGCATGGCACGCCCGGATGCCTGAATAATAACAGGAGGGTTTTCCTGGGCAATTCCCAGATCCTGCTTGATTCTGCTATTGCAACCGGCCAATAACAGAGCGCTACATAGTATAGACATTTGAATGAATGGTTTCACCGGCTGCCGCCTCATTAGAAAAAACGTGTTAACTGTATCGGCAAAATTGGAGAATCTTTAATTAATTTAATAATTTAATAATTTAATAATTTAACTGAGTATAGCATCATTTACTGACGGCTTCTTTTCCTGCGTCTACACTCCATAATTTTTCCAGTTGATAAAATTCCCGTGCCTGTGCCGTCATGACGTGTAATATCACATCACCCAAATCAAGTAACACCCAATCTGAGCCTTTCTGGCCTTCAAACCCCGGATGGGAGATGCCCAGCTCTTTCATCTTTTCTGCGACATACTGGCATAATGACATCGCGTGTCTGTCGGATGTCCCGGTCACGATGACCATGTAATCGGTAATGGTGGTTTTTTCCTTAACATCCAGCACTTTAATGTGCATACCTTTACGGTCATCGACCACTTTTTCTACAATTTCAAGTAATTCTTCTGCTTGCATTAGTTTCCTGTGTTAGTTTGATACAGTTTATGTTGTTTAATATAGTTGATAACAGCATCTGGCAACAAAAAACGTGGGTCGTTCCCCTGTTTTACCAAATGCCTGATTTGTGTGGATGAAATATCCAGTTGCGTCACATCATGAAAAAATAAAAAGCCATGCGGATGTTCTTTCAGTTGGTCCATTTCGTCAATCAGACGCTGATTAAAAAAGTCACCCATTTCCTGCAGGATATAGCCAGGGCGCGTCATCACGACAACATGGGCATACTCAAATAATTGCTCCCATTGGTACCAGCTTTGGATTTTATTAAAAGCATCATTGCCGATAAACAATATGATACTCTGCCTTTCATGTTCCTGTCTTAACGAGCGTAAGGTATCAACCATGTAAGACGGCCCTTCCCGCTCCAGTTCTCTACGGTCAACAATGATATTTTTAGCGTCATCGACAGCTAATTGCAACATCCGTAGCCGCATCTCTGCCGAAACAGAAGGCGTGCGGCGGTGTGCTGGTAATTTGCATGGAATCAAATGCAACTGCTGAAGAGCAAAAATATCTTTGACCTCCAGCGCGGTTCTTAAATGGCCAAAATGTACCGGATTAAACGTTCCACCATACACTCCAATCATGTTAACGCACCTGACCGTCTCCCAATACGATGTATTTAAGTGTTGTCAGGCCTTCCAGGCCCACCGGCCCCCGTGCATGAAGTTTATCAGTACTGATACCTATTTCAGCACCCAAGCCATATTCAAAACCGTCAGCAAAACGGGTCGAAGCATTCACCATCACCGAGCTGGAATCAACCTCACGCAAAAACCGGCGTGCCAGGGTGTAATCTTCGGTGACAATCGATTCGGTATGAGATGAGCTATAGGTATTAATATGTTCAATGGCTGCATCAATATTCGCTACGATTTTTATTGATAAAATCGGGGCCAGATACTCGGTCGCCCAATCTTCTTCACTAGCATGTCCACAGCCATTAATAATCGCCCGGGTTTTTTCACAGCCACGAAGTTCAACCCCTTTATCTACATATTGCCCGGCTAACGGCGGTAAGATTTCCGCTGCCCGGCTTTCTGCAATCAACAGGGTCTCCATCGCATTGCATACCCCGTATCGATGCGTTTTGGCATTAAATGCAATATTTACAGCCTTATTACTGTCTGCATGGTCATCAATATACACATGACAAATTCCATCCAGGTGTTTGATCACAGCAATGCTTGATTCTTTGCTGATGCGTTCAATCAACCCCTTGCCGCCACGGGGCACAATTACATCAACAAATTGGTTCATGGTAATCAGTTCACCTACTGCTGCGCGATCCGTAGTTTGAATGACCTGTACAGCATCGGGCGGCAAGCCGGCGGCTGAAAGACCTTCAGATATGCACTTTGCAATCGCCTGATTGGAATGAATGGCTTCCGAGCCACCGCGCAGAATACAGACATTGCCAGACTTCAAACATAGCGCTGCTGCATCCACCGTAACATTGGGGCGTGATTCATAAATAATTCCAATAACACCTAATGGAACACGCATTTGTCCAACTTGAATACCACTTGGACGATAGTTCAGATGACTGATTGCGCCAACAGGATCAGCCAATGCGGCTATCTGTTTTAACCCGTCGATCATTGAATCAATGGTTGAGGGTTTTAGCGCCAACCTGTCCAGCAAGGCTGATTCAAGTCCATTGGTTTGTCCTGCTAGTAAGTCTTTTTGGTTTTCTTCTACCAGTTTATTTCGGTTTTTTTCCAGTGATTCAGCAATTTTAAGCAATGCCATATTCTTTATTCCGGCATCCGCCCTGCACATTTCCCTGCCCGCCTGCTTTGCCCGCTCTCCAAGGGCTGTCATGTAACTTTTTATATCCATCATTGACTACGTTATTCAGTAAAGCAGAATTATATCGTATTCTACTTGTGCTCTCAGTTCTTATGAGCTGCCTGATGCATCATGATGATTCTGATCATGCCGATATTGCCCTGGCACATGGTCACAGGCTGCAGCAAAAAAACATATCAAACAAAATAAGACATATTTGAGCATGTCCAATCCCCTGCAATCGATAGCAAAGTCGCTATTAACATATCACAGGAAAAAACATACCAAAATAAAATTAACTGTAGTTAGAACAAATATGAACAATATAGACAGACAATAGCAGCCACTTTTAATTTCAATCCTATATAAGACCAATGAAATCAAAACTTTAACTGGTCGGGACGGCGGGATTCGAACCCACGACCCCTACACCCCCAGTATAGTGCGCTACCAAACTGCGCTACGCCCCGATTAGATTTGTTTGATAGCAATCAGGAGCCTGATTGCCTTTAGAACCTAAATATTAACATATTTAGGGTAATGCGAATTATTTTAATATTTCCAGAACTTCTTCCAATTCACCAACCATCTGGTTGATCAGTTGTTTGGTCCGTGTAGAATCTTCTTTTGCATTGTCACTGACTAAATGGGCTCTGGCTCCACCAATCGTATAACCTTGTTCATACAACAATGACCGAATTTGACGAATCATTAACACATCATGACGTTGATAATAACGTCGGTTACCCCGTCGTTTGACTGGTTTTAATTCCTCAAATTCCTGTTCCCAATAGCGCAGCACATGAGGTTTTACAGCACATAACTCACTGACTTCACCAATGGTAAAATAACGCTTCGCAGGAATAACGGGTAACTCATTATTGTGACTGGGTTCCAGCATATGCCTCTACTCGTGCTTTAAGTTTTTGTCCACATCTGAAGGTGACTACCCGCCTTGCAGTAATAGGAATCTCTTCACCGGTTTTTGGATTGCGTCCGGGGCGGCTGCTTTTATCTCTGAGTTCAAACTTACCGAACCCGGAAATTTTCACCTGCTCCCCTTTTTCCAAACAATCTTTGATCTCTTCAAAGAACAGCTCTACCATTTCTTTTGCTTCACGTTTGTTTAACCCTAATTCATCAAACAACCGTTCAGCACAGTCGGCTTTCGTTAATGCCATAATTTCATTCCCTCAATGTCGCATTGATGTCTGATTTCAGGGATTGCAACACATGACTAAATATAGCATCTATGACGGAATCTTCCAGAGTCTGACTGGGATCTTGTAATGTCAGACTCAATGCTACACTCTTATAGCCCGGTTCAACCCCCTGACCACGATAAATATCAAATATACGAACAGATTGTATCGTTTTTTCACCACATTCGTGAACACTGTTTATAATTTGATCGACAGTGATATCTTCTTTTACTAAAACGGCAAGATCACGTTTTACAAAAGGAAATTTCGATAATGGCTGAAATTTTGCTGCTCGGCTTTCAAGTATAGCTTGTAATTCCAATTCAAATAAAAAAACCTGATTATCAAATCCTAATTGTTGTTCCAGAGATGGATGCAACATACCCAACCAGCCAATAGCTTTGGCTTGTTTATCATATAACCTGGCTGTCTGACCGGGATGTAAGGCCGGATGGATTTCAGCAACAAAATTGATTGGTTGAGCCGACATGTAGAACAATGCTTCCAGATCAGCCTTGACATCAAAAAAATCAACCTTGCGCGATTTTTCCGCCCACTGTTCTTCCAGCACATTTCCAGTCACCAGTCCGGATAACATCGGTTCTTGTTTGGTTTCTCCCTGAACCTGAATAAAGCGTAAACCGCTTTCAAAAATGCGTACCCGAGGTTGCTGGCGATTGATATTGTATAAAGCCGAAGTTATCAAACCACACCACAAAGTGGTGCGCATAACTGCAAGATCAGAGGAAATCGGGTTTTTTAGCGCGATAAACCGATCATCTGGTGCAATGGTTTTTTGCAGTTCTTCTGCCACAAAGCTATAGCTGATCGTTTCCTGATAGCCTTTATCAACCAATAAATCTTTTGCTCTATCAAGCGGGACGAGGGTTTCTGGTGCCTGTCCCAATGCAGAACGCATTAGCAGACTTTTATTCGGCAAGTTGTTGTAACCATAAATACGCGCAATCTCTTCCAGTAAATCGGCTTCTATGGCAATGTCAAAGCGGTAACCCGGAGGTGTCACCTTCCAGCCATCGTTAACATGTTCAATCTGCATGCCCAGACCAGACAATATCTGTTCGATCTGTTGATCAGCAATTTCAGCGCCGAGCATACTGGCTATTCTAGGTTTCCTCAAAATGACTGCTGTTCTTTCCGGCAATGCTGATTCGTCTATGTGTTCAGTAATAGGGCCGACCTGGCCACCACAGATTTCGGTAATAAGTTGAGTTGCACGCTCTATTGCCCTGCGTTGCAAGGTAAAATCAACGCCGCGTTCAAAACGATGGGAAGAATCAGTATGCAATCCAAAACTTCTGGCTTTACCGGCAATCAAGACAGGGTTGAAATAGGCGCATTCCAGGAAAATGCTTGTGGTGTCGTCACTGACAGCAGAATCAGATCCACCCATCACGCCTGCCAAAGCAAGCGCCTGTTTTTCATCAGCGATTACCAAGGCCTCGCCATCCAGTTCAATGGTCTGGTCGTTCAGCAGGGCCAGTTTTTCTTGCGGTTGGCTTTTTCGCACAACGATGCTTCCTGTTAACTTGGCTGCATCAAACGCATGTAAAGGCTGACCTAATTCCAGTAACACATAATTAGTCACATCAATTAATGGCCCCAGACTTCTCAACCCACAGCGTCTGAGTTTTTCCTGCATCCACACAGGTGTCGATGAAGTAGCATTGACATCCTTGACTAAACGCCCCAGGTAGGCTGGGCATGCCTCAGGCTCATGGATATCTACGCTTAAAGACTCATCATGCATGATTGATGATGGGGAAACACTCACTGGCGTCCAGTCTGTTTTGTTGAGAACGGAAACTTCACGCGCAATTCCCTCAACACTTAGACAATCCGCCCGGTTTGGTGTCAGGTCAAGTTCGATAATTGAATCATCCAATTGCAAATATTCTTTGACATCGGCACCCACTGGCGCATCTTTAGCTAATTCCATCAAACCATCGGCGTCATCGGCAAGCCCCAGTTCTTTTTCAGAACACAACATGCCCATGGATAACTCTCCACGCAATTTGGATTTTTTTATTTTGAAATCACCAGGCAACACGGCACCAATTAAGGCGGCCGGTATTTTTAGCCCTTCGCGCACATTGCTTGCACCACAGACAATTTGCAGTGGCTCTGAATCTCCCACATTGACCTGACACACTTTTAATTTGTCGGCATTCGGGTGCTGGGAGATTGATTCAACTTGCGCAACGACCACATTGCTGAATTCGCCGGCTGCAGGCTCTACCGCATCAACTTCAAGGCCGGCCATTGTCACCTGTTCGACCAGGGTTTCTGTATTGACAGGGGGGTTGACCAGTTCTCTTAACCAGGATTCACTTACTTTCATGACCCACCTTAATTAAATTGCTCAAGAAATTTGAGATCATTCTCAAAAAACATTCTTAAATCATTGATACCATATTTCAGCATCGCCAAGCGTTCTACCCCCATACCAAAGGCATAACCATTGTATTGATCACTATCAATATTGACTGATTTGAATACTTCCGGGTGAATCATTCCACACCCCATCACTTCCAACCATCCGGTGTGACTGCATACACGACATCCTTCCCCATCACAAATCACACATTCAATATCGACTTCAGCTGACGGTTCAGTAAATGGAAAATAGGATGGCCTGAAGCGAACTTGAATATCTTTTTCAAAAAATGCACGCAGAAATTCGTAGACCACACCTTTTAAATCAGCAAAACTCACTTCAGAATCAACCAGAAATCCTTCTACCTGATGAAACATCGGGGTATGGGTCAAATCGGAATCGCATCGATAAACTCTACCTGGTGCAATTACTTTTAATGGTGGCTCATTATTTTCCATGGCCCTGATTTGCACTGGTGAGGTATGTGTTCTTAAAACAGTATGCGCATCGAAATAAAACGTGTCATGCATGGCACGTGCAGGGTGATGAGCCGGAATATTAAGTGCTTCAAAATTATGATAATCATCCTCGATTTCCGGCCCTTCCTCGACCGTAAAACCTACGGATGAAAATATTTTACTTATTCTTCTTAACGTAAGGGTGACAGGGTGCAAGCCATAAATTTGCTGCCCCCGTCCAGGTAAAGTCACATCAATGGATTCTTTAGCCAGGCGTTGATCCAGTTCAGCTTGTTGTAATGCATCTTTGTGCTGATTCAATGCTTGTTGGAATGTATTTTTGGCTTGATTGATAATTTGACCGGTTTCTCTGCGTTGTCCTGGGTCCAATGCACCCAATTGTTTCATTTGTAGAGTAAACGTGCCTTTTTTACCAAGGAAATTAACCCGAACCTGATCCAGTTCAGTAAGATTTTTTGTATCAGCAAGCTGGTTCAGTGCCTCGCTGAGAATGTTATCGATATCTGTAGACACAGCTTATCTCTATATGTTGGAAAAGCGAAAAGAAAAGGAATGAACATCATGCCACATTGTCAGAAAAACAATGTGGCATAAATTCAGCGATTAGGGCTGACTTTGATTTGCCTTGGCAATTTCAGCAATTTTCGCAAATGCTTCCATGTCGCGGACAGCAAGATCTGCTAACACCTTACGATCAATAACCACATTGGCTTTCGTCAAGCCATTGATAAAGCGGCTATAGGAAATACCGCACAATCGGGCTGCTGCATTGATGCGAACAATCCATAATGCACGAAATTGACGTTTTCTTTGTTTACGGTCACGGTATGCATACTGACCGGCTTTAATTACGGCTTGTTTAGCCACACGGTACACACGACTACGCGCACCATAGTAACCTTTAGCCTGTTTTAAAATTTTCTTATGTCTTGCTCTGGCTGTCACACCACGTTTTACTCTGGCCATAATCCCTCCTCGCTATTAACTGTAAGGCAACATACGCGCAACCAATGGCGCATCTGCAGCGTGAAGAGTTGCCGCTTTACGTAGCTGTCTTTTTCTTTTGGTCGATTTTTTAGTCAGAATATGACGTCTATGCGATTGATTACATTTAAACTTGCCTTTGCCGGTTTTTTTAAACCGCTTGGCTGCGCCACTATGGCTTTTCATTTTAGGCATTTGTTTTCTCCAAATTAATGTGACTTCCCTGAGATAAAAAATTCAACAAGGCAAAATGCATGGCCCGGATGAATTTTGTGAGCACGGTGCTCTTTAGCAACCTGTCCTGGTTGCAAGGACGAACTGCCCTGTTATTTTTTCTTTTTAGGCCCCATAACCATCACCATTTGGCGACCTTCCATTTTGGGAAACTGTTCAACTGAAGCCAGTTCTTCAAGATCCTGTTCAATACGTTTCAACAATTCCATACCCAGTTCACGATGCGCCATTTCGCGCCCTCTGAACCTTAAGGTAATTTTGGTTTTATTTCCTTCCTGGAGGAATTTAGTCAAGCTTCTTAATTTAACCTGGTAATCACCTTCTTCAGTGCCCGGCCTAAATTTAATTTCCTTAACCTGAATTTGCTTCTGTTTTTTCTTGGCTGCCTGCAGTTTTTTGTTTTGTTCAAACTGAAACTTGCCGTAATCCATGATCTTGCAAACGGGTGGATCAGCATTTGGCGATATTTCAACCAGATCAAGACTGGCATCGTAGGCAGTTTGTTTGGCTTCAGAAAGAGGAACAATTCCGATTTGTTCTCCTTTAGCCCCAATCACTCTGACTCTACGCGCGGTAATTTCGTTATTCAGGCGTGTGGTATCTTTTTTTGAAGCGATGCTTTATTCCCCTTGTTAATTTTTTTCGTGAATCTGTTTCTGTAGCATTCCAGATAATTGTTCTGGAGACATGTTGCCCAGATCATCACCTTTCTGTGAGCGTACGGTCACTGTTTTGTTTTCCAGTTCTTTATCCCCAATAATCAACAAATAAGGGATACGCTGCATAGAATGCTCGCGAATTTTAAAGCCTATTTTTTCATTTCTCAAGTCAATTTTTGCCCTGAAGCCTTGGTTTTCAAGGAAAGAAACAACTTGTTGAGCATATTCAACATGTCGGTCGGCAAGGTTCATGACCACAATTTGTTCAGGAGACAACCATAACGGAAATGTACCGGCATGTTGTTCAATCAATATGCCTATAAATCGCTCAAGCGATCCTAATACGGCACGATGCAGCATAACGGGAACTTGTTTGGAACCATCTTCAGCAATATACGTGGCGTCCAACCGACCAGGCATGGAAAAATCAACTTGAATGGTGCCACATTGCCATACACGCCCAATACAATCTTTGAGCGAAAACTCAATCTTGGGTCCATAAAACGCGCCTTCACCCGGCTGCAGCTCCCAATCCAGTTGTTTGTTATTTAATGCAACTTCAAGTGCAGCTTCAGCTTTGTCCCAGACATCATCCTCACCCACACGATTTTCCGGACGCGTAGATAATTTAATAATGACCTCTTCAAAGCCAAAATCTTTATAAACTTCGAATAACAAATCAATAAATGCTGAAACTTCATCCTGGATTTGATTTTCTGTACAGAAAATATGCGCATCATCCTGAACGAAATTTCTGACTCGCATTAATCCATGTAAGGTACCCGACGGTTCATTTCGATGACAAGAGCCAAATTCAGCCATACGTATCGGCAGATCACGGTAACTTTTTAAACCCTGGTTATAAATCTGCACATGACAGGGACAATTCATTGGTTTGACAGCATAGTCACGACTTTCTGAGTGAGTAGTAAAAATCATGTCACCGAATTTATCCCAGTGACCCGATTTTTCCCACAAGACACGATCAACAACTTGAGGGGTCTTAACTTCGCCATAACCGTGTTTACGTAGTTTAGTGCGAATGTATTGTTCAACCTGTTGGTAAATCACCCAGCCTTTATCATGCCAGAACACCATACCGGGTGCTTCTTCTTGCGCATGAAACAAACCAAGGCTTTTACCCAGTTTTCTATGATCGCGCTTTTCAGCTTCTTGTAACCGGTTCAGGTACGCTTTTAATTCTTTTTTATCACCCCAGGCTGTTCCATAGATGCGTTGCAGCATTTCATTATCAGAATCTCCGCGCCAATAGGCACCGGCGATTTTCATTAATTTAAATGCTTTTAGTTTCCCGGTATCCGGTACATGCGGGCCACGGCATAAATCGGTAAAATCTCCCTGTTCGTACAGGGAAAGATCCTCATTATCAGGAATTGAAGCAATAATCTCTGCTTTATATTCTTCACCAAGCCCTCGAAAAAACTTGACTGCATCATCCCTTGATAATACTGAACGTTTTACTTCGATGTTTTGAGAAACCAGCACCTGCATGCGCTTTTCAATAGCGACCAAATCATCAGGCGTAAAAGCACGCTCATAGGAGAAATCATAATAAAAGCCATTTTCTATGACCGGGCCTATCGTTACTTGCGCAGAGGGAAACAGTTGTTTGACCGCTTGCGCTAGAAGATGAGCCGTCGAGTGACGCAGGACGGCTATACCTTCATCATCTCTTCCCGTGATAATTTGCAGTCCTACATCATTTTCAAGCATATAAGATGCGTCAACCAAATCTCCATTTACTTTTCCAGCGAGTGTCGCCTTAGCCAAACCGGAACCAATTGATTTGGCAACATCCATTACGGACACAGCATTGTCAAATTGTCTCTGAGAACCATCTGGTAGCGTGATAGTAGGCATAGTAAAATTTTTTAATGTCCTGGAATAAAAAAAAGCACCCGTAGGATGCTTTTATTTTTTGGTAGGCGCGAGTGGATTCGAACCACCGACCCCCACCATGTCAAGGTGGTGCTCTAACCAACTGAGCTACGCGCCTGATATCGTCATATCAGCTAGGCATTATAGCAGTATTTTTTATTTTGTGGCAATTAAAACACATCGTGTTACCACGTATAACCGAGCGTGGCATAAATATTCCGACCCTGCATTGCAACTCGACCGTTAGTTCGGTTATGTAATTGATAGCCGCCTAAATGATTAAAGTGCTTTTCATCGAGCACATTTTCTATACCTGTACCTACAACCAGACCATCCACCAGTTCGTACCGTCCACGCAGGTTCATTAACATATAGCCTTTAGTTTTAAGTTCATCGTTATACCCTGCTACATCACCTTGGTCTGCATAAAAAACACCTTCTATAGCTCCCATCCAAACTGATCTTTCATAGGTCAGTTGCGCACGTCCATTGAGTGGAGCAATTCTGTACAGGTCTTCATCATCTGTGTCTGAATCCAATTGCATGCCTCTAACATAGTTCAAATTTGCATCAAACCGCCAGTTTTCACAAAACGAAATGCCTCCTTCGATCTCCACGCCAAACAATTGGGCTTCTATATTGGTAAATTGAAGCACGTTAGCAGCTGCTGTAGGCATGCCTTGAATATAATCGTCTATATAATGATAAAAAAATCGTGGTGCAAAATAGGCTTGTCCGTTATGCCATTCTGCGCCTAATTCAAATTGATAAGCGGTCTCATTTTTCAGATCAAGATCCCCGCGATAAGTGAATCCATCTGCCAGCCCACCCGCAGCAGCTGAATTAGTCCACAAGTACAATTCCTGATAAGTTGGAGCACGATTTTTTCTGGCTAAGCCGATTTCAAATTCTAAATTGGACGAGTAAGCATATCGAACTACAGCCGCAATATCGACGTCGTTAAAATCCCGATTTCTATCTGCTGCATTAAAGGCATTTCTGTCTGCAGCCTGACCAGCGACAGGTGAACTGACTAAACCAGAGTCAAGCACAGTGTGAGTGTATCTCGCGCCTAACTCCAAAGCTACGCTTTCACTCAGCCTGCCATTCCATTCGGTGTAAAAGCTATAGCGATCTCTTTCAACATTATTGAAAAAATTGATTTCAATCGGCATGGCTCCCATGAATATATTTGCTTCATGATTACTTTGATCCAGATTTATACCCAAGGATAATTCCCCATTATAAACAGGCATATGGAATGCTAAGTCGGCACCGCCGCCATCAACTTCTGTTCTCATTGCCATGTTCATCATCGCTGAACGCAGTGTGTTATTGTCCATCCAGTGACGCATGCTTTGATAAAAAGCGCGAGTTTTGAATTTGTACCCTTCACCTAAATCGATAGCGTAATTTACATCATACAATCCACCACGGACATAAATGATATCCATAGGCAATGCAGGAGTCCCCGTATGTCCGGTATCATTGTGGCTAAAGTTTATACCGAATTCATGGGCGTCTCTCTGGTATCCATAACCGGCGGTAAAAGCATCTCTATCGTATCGGGTAGGCACCTGTTTTTGATTGTTTTTTATACGGTAATCCCTGCCTTTCTCCTTGCTTCCACTGAGGTATAACTTATGATCTTGAGTGGCTACTGCCCCCAACAAAACGCCATAATGACCATCTTCTACTGAGCTGTATCCCAAAGAAGCCATTCCGTTGGTTTCAACCCCTTCACCGTCAGCGAATTCACCTTTTCTTGACTCAACAACCATAGCGCCACCAATGGTATCGATTCCACTGCTGACCGGCGCTATTCCACGCTGCACTTTCAACGCCCCGGTCAATGGTGCGGGAATATGACTCAATGGAGGATCCATACTGTTAGGCCCCACCTCTTTCATATTGGCTCCGTCAACGGTGATATTGATCCGGTTACCATATAACCCACGATAGGATGCAATCCCGGTTAGCGGCCCGTTTCTATTGACATCTGCGCCTGGCACACGCCCCAGCAGAGATGCAGTATCCTTTAAACCCGAAGAATCAGGTGTAATTGAAAATGATCCTGGACGATCATATGAACCTTCAATGATAATGGAAGGTAACTCCTGATGTTCTGCCAGCAGAACTGAAGGAATAAGGATATTTAAGTATATTATTTGTTTATTGAATTTCAATTTAATACAACCTATGAAATTTTGATGCAACGAATTATATATTAATAGCCCTAAAAAGCAATATTTCCATTATATATCAAAAGCTTAAGAATTTAACTATGTTATATAACTTGTTTTAATTTTCATTTATAATGGAATCATCGCTAGCAGACTGATTTGAATATGGATTTCCAATTAACCTTTACCACATCATATTTATTCGCCTTTGTAATGGGCATATTCAGCAGTCTTCATTGCATCGGCATGTGTGGATCAATTGTGGGCATGCTGACTTTCAGTTTAGATTCTCGCATTAGGGAAAATAAAAAAAGGCTTCTTCCTTATGTGTTGAGCTATAACTTTGGAAGAATTTGCAGTTATGTCGTGGCTGGACTTATGGTAGGCACGCTTCAATATGTTTTCAGGCTGCCCATTCTAAACATTGATGGTTATCGGGTTTTACAGTCATTTGCATCTGCTTTCATGATCTCTGCAGGGTTTTATATTGCCGGGTGGTTTCCAAAATTTGCTTACATTGAAAAGATTGGAGCGCAATTATGGACATATCTTGAACCTATCGGCAGAAAATTAATCCCGGTCAGAAGCCTCAATAAAGCATTTCTGTTTGGCACCATTTGGGGCTGGCTACCTTGTGGCCTGGTTTATACGGCTCTTGCGCTTTCCGCCACGGCAGGGGATTTCTATAAAAGCGGAATTACCATGCTGGCATTTGGGTTAGGGACTTTACCCGCAGTCATGGGAGTAGGTATAATAACGAATGCACTGTCTAGAATATCGCGAATGCAGAAAATGAAATCCCTGATAGGTATTTTTTTTATATCAATGGCAATACTTTCAGCATTTCCGCAAATTTATCCAATGCGCATGGAACATTTTTAAACCCGGGGTAGATTGTGAATCAAACTAAAACAATTATAGGGCATTCTCCCGCATTTGAGGCCTTATTGAGGAATGCAAAAGTTATCGCCAGTACAGATGTGACTGTGCTAATTAAAGGCGAAACAGGCACGGGTAAAGAAGTCCTGGCCAATTCAATTCAACAAGACAGCCCAAGAGCACACAAACCATTTATTACTTTGAATTGTGCTGCACTGCCTGAGAGCCTTATTGAATCTGAACTATTTGGTCATAAAAAAGGATCGTTTACGGGCGCGGTTGCAAATAAAACGGGTTTATTTCAAACTGCGAATGGTGGAACTTTATTTCTTGATGAAGTTAATTCTCTGCCTATATCAATCCAGGCAAAATTACTTCGCTTTCTTGAATCAGGGGAATGCCTTGCTGTCGGTGCCACGTCGCCATACAGAGTTGACGTAAGAGTCATTGCGGCCACCAATACCGACTTACAAAAGCAAATTGAGGCCGGCGAGTTTAGACAGGATTTATTTTTTAGGCTTAATGTTGTACCACTTGAAATCCCCTGTCTTAAGCAAAGAAGTGAAGATATAGATGAGCTTGCCACTTACTTTTTTGATTTTTTTTCATCTCAACACTCAATTGCACCACCAAAATTAAGCAAACTTTCGCTTAAAAAATTACGTGCCTATCAATGGCCGGGAAATATTAGAGAATTAAGGAATCTTTGCGAACGATTATGTATTCTACTGTCTGGAAAAACTATTGAGCCTGAGAATCTGCCGCATGAAATTTATCAACATATTGAAGTTGAATCGGCAAGCAATGATTTTATTCTTCCTGAATCAGGTATTCGTTTAGATGACCTTGAAGCCAATATGATTCACCAGGCACTTGCACGGACTAAAGGGAATCGTAGTAAATCTGCACGATTGCTAGGTATTTCAAGAGATACTCTGCTCTACCGAATTCAAAAGCACGGCTTGGCAACACATTAATTTTTTTGGAAGACCCGTTTTTTTAAAACTAGTCTTCCATCTTCCTCCTGACTAACTGCACTGTTACATTATCACTATTCCCAGCAGCGCGAAAAATCACCAATTTAGCAAACTTTTTCAACTCCTCTCGATCAACCTTATTATTGGCTAGTTTGATCAATTCAGATTCTTTAATATATTCCCAGAAGCCATCCGAGCATAAAATAAATACTTCGTCCATGCCAAGAGAGGGGTAACTATGTACATCAACTGAATGCAACTTTTGTATATTGATACTTCTCGTCAGTTGGTTTTGATCAGGATGCAAACCCATTTCTCTTTCTGAAATGACACCATCATCAACCAATTGCTGTGTCATTGAATGGTCACGCGTTCTCCATAAAACCCGTTGTTGATTAACTCGATAAATCCGGGAGTCACCACAATGAACAGTGACCGCTTGTTTATGGTCCAGATAAAGCATTGCGCAGGTTGTATGGGCATTTTGGGCATAGGGGTCATTGGCAAACATTTCTTGCATAAAGCTCACCGCTTCATCAACCCAGCATTTCATGACCTTCTCGGCGGGCTCCATCAATAACAAAGGTTGATATTTATCCAAAAACTTAAGAATACCTAAACAAAAATATTCCGATGCTTTTTCTCCCGCTTGATGGCCTCCCAAACCATCAGCTACAACAAAGACGGCACATCCAGGAAGAATTTTGCTGATCATCCGATCCTGGTTTTCTGCCCTATTCCCCGCATTTGTTAGTTGATAAAACTCAAGCTCCATTAATTTAAATCGCTTGTCTTGACTGAATCATTAACGATTTTAGATCTTTTACGGCCAGTTCTAGACCAGAAAAAACAGCCTGAGCAATAATTGAATGACCGATATTTAATTCAACAATCTGAGGAATACGACATATCGGTGCTACATTATGCATATTAAGTCCATGGCCTGCATTAACTTGCAATCCCGCATCATGTGCATAGGCCGCAGCTTTGATCAAGCGTTGCAACTCATTTGTATAAGTAGATTGATCTTCGGCATCAGCATAACATCCAGTATGCAACTCGATGACGGGCGCCCCTGCTTCCAATGCTGCATCAATCTGTTTCAAATCAGGATCAATAAATAATGAGACTTCGACCCCTGCATCAGACAGTTGTTGGCAGGCCTCACGCATTCTTGACCCCGCTGACAATACATCAAGCCCCCCTTCAGTCGTTAGCTCTTCCCTTTTTTCCGGCACCAGACAACACGCTGCCGGGCCTACATTACAAGCAATATCCAACATTTCATCCGTCACAGCCATCTCAATATTAAGGCGTGTATGGAGCATAGCTTGCAATAGCTCAACATCCCTGTCCTGAATATGCCTGCGATCTTCTCTTAAATGCGCTGTAATGCTATCTGCACCCGCTTGTTCTGCAATTAATCCTGCTTGAACAGGCTCAGGAAAAAGCGTACCACGTGCTTGACGCAGAGTGGCAACGTGGTCGATGTTGACACCCAATAAAATCGGAGAGTTGTCCATGATAATGTGCTTATTGTAAATATTTATTCATGTTTGCAATAACCTGGCGGCTTTTAATTTCACGCCCCTGTAATACTGTATCCAATACATGCCTCATTAACAACTTGCTTTCAATTAACTCTACCTTTGAAAGCTTGGCTCTGATAGCAAGCTTCTGTAACGTTGCACAAGATATATATCCGTCTTGATGTATCATCAGCCCTTCATCAAGAACATATATGAAGCGGCAATTCTGCTGGCTAATTTGTTCAACATGACCATCTAAGTCTAATCCGTACCCGGCAAACTCTAATAAATCCAGTTCAAAAAACCTTAACTCAGATTCAATGTTTTGAGTTGTTGAAAGACAGTTTAAAATAGATTGATATAAATGAAATATCTCCAGATTTTCATCATTAGGATGAACAAACAGACTGATCAATTCGTTAATGTAAAAGCCACAATATAAGTTCAGACCGGTAAGGTTAGACATTTTAGATATGTCTGCAGAGACCAGTGTCTTCAGTTGACTGCGACCAGAATAACAAATGTTTAATTGGAGAAATGGCTTCAAAACCCCCAAAAAAGGAGACTTTTTTTTTAATGCGCCTTTGGCAAGGACAGATACAATGCCGAATTTTTCGGTAAAAAAATCAATAATTAAGCTGGATTCTGAATATTTTTTTTGATGAATAATATAAGCAGTGTGCACAACATTATTTGCTCTATCTTCCATCGAGGCTCTATTCAGTAAAACCTAAACTATTGAGAGACCGTTCGTTATTTGACCATGATTTTTTCACTTTAACCCACAACTGAAGATACACTTTTTGGTCAAGAAGAACTTCAATATCCTTGCGGGCATCCGTACCGACTTTTTTAAGCATTTCTCCCTGCTTGCCGATTACGATATTTTTTTGAGAGTTTCGTTCTACCCAAATAACAGCATATATTTTGGTGATTGATTCGTGTTCTTCATAGCGTTCAATTTCCACAGTGAGCGCATACGGTAATTCATCACCCAACCGACGTGTCAATTTTTCTCGCACAATTTCCGCCACCAAAAAACGTTCCGGACGATCTGTTATTTGATCCTCAGGATAGATTAAGTCACCTTCAGGCAATAACTCATACATAAGTTTTTGTAATGTATCCAGATTATTATTTTTTAATGCCGAGATTGGCAGCATCTCCGCAAATGAAAATTTGTTTTGAGAAAGCGAAAAAAACTCAAGAATTTGTTTTTTTTCTGTCACTTTATCAACCTTATTCAACGCCAGGATTACAGGCAACCCCGCGCGTTGCAACTTGGTGAAAATGTGTTCATCATATTCATGCCAGAATAATCCATCAATTAACCAGATAACCAGATCCACGCCAAGCAAAGTGGTATCAGCTGTCCGGTTTAAATAACGATTCAATGCTTTTTTTTCATCCTGATGCATACCCGGGGTGTCCATAAAAATGATCTGACCATTCTCAGATGTTTTGATGCCGAGAATTCTATGCCGTGTTGTCTGGGGTTTTCTTGAGGTAATACTGATTTTCTGCCCAAGAATATGGTTCATCAATGTGGATTTACCCACATTCGGTCGCCCGATCAAGGCAACATAACCACTTTTCATAATCCAGATGCCTGTATTAGATCGAGCATTTTCTCTGCCGCCGCCTGTTCAGCTTTCTTTCTGCTGCTTCCTTCAGCAACACTTGATGTTTCGATGTATGGCGTTGTGCATTTCACGGTAAAGGTTTGGGCATGTGCGGCCCCTGATTGATTGATCAAACTGTATTCTGGTAAATCCATCTGTTTTCCCTGCATTAATTCCTGCAAGCGGGTTTTTGCATCCTTATGCCAGTTATCTGCATCCAGTTGCTGAAGCTTATGGTCAAAAATTGCTAGAATAAATGTCTCGCAAGCTTCAATCCCCTGATCTATCAGCAAGGCCCCCATAATGGCTTCCATGGCGTCAGACAAAATGGAATCACGACGATACCCCCCACTTTTCAGCTCACCGGAACCTAAACGTAAATAATCACCGATTTTGAATTGTCTGGCTAATTCTGCTAACGTCGATTGATTTACAAGATTGGCGCGCAGACGGCTCAACATCCCTTCACCCGCTTGCGGAAATTGCAGATATAATTGTCTGGCAATGACAAAGCCAAGGATTGAGTCGCCCAGATATTCCAACCGCTCGTTATTTTTTGATCCCATACTACGATGGGTTAACGCAAGCGTAAATAATTCAGGGTCAGTAAACGATATTCGCAGTTTTTTTTTCAATTCAGACGAGTCTTTAATCACTCCCCGCCGACCTCAATTTCTTCATAAAACTCTGTTAATACACTCAAGTTACCGGCAATCGGCGCTACACGTTCGTATTCCAACTCTACTCTGACATAACCAGGGCGTTTAATAATCGCTACATCAGATAAATTTACATGTGTTACATAATTGATATTAAAACGTTTACTGATCATGGTCTCAATTTCATGCTTACTTTTATTTTGTAATCCATCCGTTTCTTCAACCGCACTAAATACATTCTGGACTTTGCTATGATCCATATATAAAGGGGATATCTTCAGGATCAGCAAAGTAAAAAAAGCAATCAACCCCAACAACATGGATAAGCCTATCAGGGTCATACCCTGTTGACCTTTTAACTTACCAACATTCATATATGCTCCAAAAAAGAATGAGATAAGTATAAAAATAGTCTATTTTAAGACAGTTCCAATACGATTAATATCAATCCCCTTATGTTCCAGATCCCAATTCATCCAGATCATAAAAGCTTTACCTACCAGGTTTTCTTCTGGTACGGTCCCCCAGTAACGACTGTCATTACTGTTATCACGGTTATCGCCCATAACAAAATAATGACCTTTGGGAACTTCAAACACCCCTTGAATTGACGGTACACCTCGATTAATTAAAATATCGTGTTCCATTGTGATCAGATCTTCACTCAAAAGTTCTGCACCCGTCATATTAGTACCCTGACCCACCCCAGTATAACGACCTAATGAAACTTGCTTGGTGGGTTTACCATTAACCATGATCTTTTTCTTATAATAGGAAATTCGATCACCCGGCAACCCTATAACACGCTTGATATAATCCACACTCGGGTTCTTCGGATAGCGGAAAACCACGATGTCACCACGCTCAGGCTCGCTGATTTCGATTACCTTATCATGCGTCACAGGCAAACGAATGCCGTATGAAAACTTGTTTACCAGAATAAAATCGCCAACAAGTAACGTAGGCATCATTGAACCGGACGGAATTCTGAATGGTTCCATCAGAAAGGAGCGCAGAATCAGGACAATGAATACAATAGGAAAAAAAGAACGCGCATATTCTACCAGCAACGGTTCTTTATCTTCATCATACTCAAGCCCTTTTGACTTTACATAAAGTGCGTATGTCCCCCACACGATACCGGTGACAAATGATGCTACTACCAGAAAAAACGAAAAATCAAAATCCATAAGTCATTAAGTTGTTTATTAAATCAGTGAGTTATTCTTTGTTTACCTGCAATACCGCTAAAAACGCTTCCTGAGGTATTTCTATACTGCCTACCTGCTTCATGCGTTTTTTACCGGCCTTCTGTTTTTCAAGCAATTTCTTCTTACGCGTGATATCACCGCCGTAACATTTAGCCGTCACATTTTTGCGCATGGCTTTAACTGTGGAACGCGCAATAATTTTTGAACCGATGGCTGCCTGAATCGCCACTTCATACATTTGGCGAGGAATCAGGTCTTTCATCTTATCGACCAGATCCCTGCCGCGGGTCTGACTTTGTTCGCGGTGCACAATAATTGACAAGGCATCCACCTTGTCGCTATTAATCAGCACATCCAGTTTGACCAATGCCGCCGGTTCGAAACGTACAAACTCATAATCAAATGAAGCATATCCGCGACTGACCGATTTCAATCGATCAAAGAAATCCAGCACGACTTCACTCATAGGCAATTCATAATTCAATGACACCTGAGAGCCAATGTATTGCATATTTTTTTGTACACCGCGCTTTTCGATACACAGACTGATCACATTACCAAGGTAGACCTGTGGTACCAGAATGTTGGCCAGAATTATTGGCTCTCTGACTTCATTAATCGTTCCAATATCAGGTAATTTGGCGGGGTTATCCACCATTAACACCTCACCGCTGTGCACTTCCACTTCATACACAACTGTCGGAGCTGTAGTGATAAGATCAATATTGTATTCACGTTCCAGACGTTCCTGCACGATCTCCATGTGCAGCATACCCAGAAAGCCACAGCGAAAGCCAAAACCAAGCGCCTGCGAAGTTTCCGGCTCAAAATTTAATGCCGCATCATTCAGGCGTAATTTATCCAATGCTTCGCGCATATTACCGTAGTCATCAGAGCTGACCGGATAAAGCCCTGCAAACACCCGCGGCTGGACCTGTTCAAACCCAGGCAATTGCTCTTCAGCCTGATGATCTGCCAACGTGATCGTATCCCCCACCGGCGCCCCGAAAATGTCTTTGATCCCGGCGACAACAAAGCCGACTTCCCCGGTCAGCAAAACGTCCTTGTCATGCTGTTTGGGTGTATACACGCCAATTTTTTCAGCCAGAAAAGACTTGCCGGTCGACATCACGGTAATCTTTTGTTTGCGCCTCAAGGAACCGTTTACAATTTTGACCAGTGACACCACGCCAAGATAGTTATCAAACCATGAATCAATGATTAACGCTTGCAAGGCTCCATCTGTATTACCGGAAGGTGAAGGTACTTTTTGCACGATCTGTTCCAGCACACCTTCAACACCTATGCCGGTTTTGGCACTGATTTTTAACGCTTCATCAGCAGGAATGCCGATGACTTCTTCAATTTCAGCTGTTACCCGCTCAGGCTCTGCTGAAGGCAGGTCGATTTTATTGAGTACAGGAACCACTTCCAACCCCTGGTCAATTGCGGTATAGCAATTGGCTACACTTTGCGCTTCAACCCCCTGCGCAGCATCAACAATCAATAACGCCCCTTCACAAGCAGCCAATGAGCGGGATACCTCGTAAGAAAAATCAACATGCCCCGGCGTATCGATAAAATTCAATTGATACGTTTTACCATCGCCTGCCTTGTAATGTAGAGTCACACTTTGTGCCTTGATGGTAATTCCTCGCTCACGTTCAAGATCCATTGAATCTAGTACCTGTGCTTCCATTTCACGATCACTCAAGCCGCCGCATATCTGGATAAAACGGTCTGCCAGGGTTGATTTGCCGTGATCAATATGGGCAATAATTGAAAAGTTACGAATGTATTCTTGATCCACTAAACAGCACTATTTTAAGAGAGGAAAACCCGGTTTTATCCGGGAATATAATCGATCAATTGTATCAGATTGCACTATTTACAGCAGACTTTAAACACGCTGTTAACATTACAAATAGAATGGTGGAGCAACCCGGGCTAATTCGCAGCGAACAAATCCCGATAATAAGTCACCAGTTCGGAAGACAAGGGTTGTTGTTGGGGGTCAAGTTTTTGCCCATCCAGTTCAGACGCAAGATAATCCATGGTCTGCAACAAATCCTCGAATACAGCAGCCGGGTTGACCAGCTGTTTTGGCTGCATGTAAAACACAATCCCTGGACAGTAAAAACTGCTCCAGTCATTGTCAGGAAACGTTCCAGGCTCAACCATGTTTGCTACAGCATAATCAACCTGGCGTTGCTCATCGACGCGCTCAAATACGTTCATGCTGCCAAATTCCAGTTCAGCACGGTGACATGCCTCACCCACGGCAAGAGCATCAAACCCTTGTTCTGCAAGACAGACAATGGAAAACTGGATCAACTCTGGTATGTCTCCGGCTTGACGCCCCGTATCTTCTGTTGGCTCCATGTCAGCAATCGCAGATATTGGATCCAGCGATTCATCATCCAGCGCTGATCCCAGCGGGACGACGTCAAAGTCATCATTTTTCGTATCAAGTACCAGAGCCTCATTTATATGCTCCAGTGGATCACCACGATCATAGAAGTTGATATCTCGTTTACGCCTGCTATTAAGTACGCTCCAGATCAACAGCCCCAACACGACAACAATACCGGCCGCGATAATTACCAAACGTAAAAGATCTTTGTCCATCAGCTTTCCGCCATTACCATTGCTTCTTCAATATCGACTGCAACCATACGAGACACGCCAGGTTCTTTCATTGTCACACCCGCCAGTTGACGGGCAATTTCCATGGTTACTTTATTATGTGAAATATACAGGAACTGAACACGGGTTGACATATCCTCTACCATTTGCGAAAAGCGCACAACGTTGGCATCATCCAACGGCGCATCCACCTCATCAAGCAGACAGAATGGGGCCGGATTGAGTTCAAAAATTGAAAACACCAGTGCCACGGCAGTCAATGCCTTTTCTCCACCTGACAATAGATGAATCGAACTGTTCCGCTTGCCGGGAGGACGGGCAATAATATTGACGCCGGTTTCCAGCAAATCCTGTTCGGTTAATTCCAGATAAGCATGTCCTCCGCCAAACAAGCGGGGAAACTTCTCCTGTAATCCGTTGTTGATTTTATCAAAGGTTGCCTTGAACCGCTGTCGGCTTTCCTTATCAATCTTGTCGATCGCCTGTTCCAGCGTATTCAGCGCATCCATCAAATCATCATGCTGACCAGTTAAAAAATCCAGTCGTTTTGCCTGTGACTGATATTCTTCAATCGCGGTCAGATTTATCGTGCCCAATTGTTCAATCTGCCCGCCCAACCGGTCGACCTTTCGCTTCCAGCCTTCTTCGTTTGCTTCCGGCGATAACTGTTGCAAAATGGCTTCAGCATCCGCTTCAATTTCCTGCAACTGCTCAGACAGGGTCTGCTGCCTGACTCGGCTGTCCTGTTGCTGAAAGCGGATTTTATCCAGCTTTTCTTTTTGACGTTCCATGTACCGCTGACTTTGCATATGTTGTTCAGACAACAGCGAAATACTTGATTCGTTTTCCTTTTGAATGTCGCGTTCGACCGCCAGTTTTTGTTCCAGCGTGTCTTTTGCCTGCTGCTGATCCTGTAACCGATGCTTTTCGCCTTCCATCGGCGATAATGTGCTGTCACGCTTTAATTCAAGCTCAGCCAGCCGCGCTGTTGTTTGCTGTAATTGCACGCGCATGCGTTCAATCTGTCTTTCCGTATGTTGCCGCGTCGTCGTAACCGTCTGAATTTGTGCTTCAAATCCGTGCACTTGCCGAACAGCTTCATTATGTTCCTGTTCAATTGACTGTAGCTGCTGTTGCAATTCGTGTTGACGGCTTTCAAGTTCCTGACGCGTCTGTTCAAACTCATGCAATTGTTGCTCGGCTGTATCACGCAGGGTTTCTGCTTCCAGCCCCGCTTCGGCGCACTCCGATAATTCTTCCAGAATCTCATCCTGCTCCAGCGTTAATTGTTGCATGCGCGCCTGTTGCTGATCATGACGCACGGACTGTGCACTTAATTCCGCATGTTTTACGGAAAGCTCTCGTGCCAGCGTTTTATCCCTTTGCTGACTGTTTTCACGTTCTGTTTCTGCTGTTTTCAGTCGGCTTTCCGCCAGCTCAAGCTGTGCTTCCAATTGATCAATCTCAAGCAACACATCCTGCTTGCGTTGTTTTAAATGGCGTAGTTCTTTCTCACGCCGCAACACGCCCGCCTTGGCATCATCTCCGGCCGCATGCAGCAACCAGTTTTTTCCAAGCCGAGTACCATCGCGCAGAATGACACTGTGATGATCCTGTAATTGCGGCAGAAGATTTCTGCCTTCCGCCAAAGTATCCGCACAAAAAATCCCCGACAACAACGAAGACAAATTCCATTTGCACTTGATTTTGCAGTGTAATTCATTATCTGATGACACATTGCTTTGCTGATCAGTTTCCAGCAACATGACAGAGTGTTCAGGTAATTCATCCAGCTCGGAAACCAGTGTCTGGATATTGTCTACACAGATAGCTTCAAAATAATGCCCCATCAACTGCTCAACTGCCGTTTCCCACCCCTCTTCAACCTGCAGAAATTCACCCAGACGCGGATTATCGAGCAAATCATGCTGCTGCAACCAGGGCTCTGAGGCTTTGTTATCCCTGCCCATCGCATGTTGTTGCAATAATTCCAGTGAGGAAATCTTGCCTGACAGACCGTGCAATGAAGCTTTTTTATCATGCAAGACAGTCTGAGTTTGCTTTACCTGTTGCCGATATTCACCAGACTGTTGCAATAGAGTATCAAGCTGTAACTGCAGATCTTCATGCTCAACGTCAAGGGTCGCCACCGTTTCCTGCAAAATTTCCACATCTTCATGCAACCGGCTCTGGCTTAATTCAGCATGTTCCTGCGCTAGTTTTTCATAACGTGTCTGCAATTGTTTTTGACGGTTATCAAGCTGATGCATGGTGGCACGCTGCACTTCCACTTGTTCACGTTGTGAGGCATTCTCATTCAGATAACGTTCCCAGGCTTGCTGCCATTGTTGACGTTCCTGCTGAAAATGTTCGCGAGATTGTTGTTTTTCTGCCGCCATTTCACGCGCACTTTCCAGGCCTTCCTGAGTCTCCAACAAGGACTGTTCAAGCTGTTCTAGCTGTTGTTGATCCTGAAACAGCGATTGTTCGGACTGAACCTGTTGAGTTTGCAGTCGTTTTATTTCAGTCAGCGTATCCGCATGGGTCTGTTCATTGTGTTTGATCGCCTGCTGCAAACGACTGATTTCAGACACCACTTCATAGTAATCGACCTGACATTTATTCAGCTTTTCCTGTTGTGTCTTCTGGCCTTCACGTTTATCGGCGATGCCCTTTTCAAGCTCGCGGTTCAGTACAAACAGACGATTATGCTCTTCAGCCACCGACTGCAATTGCTGTTCAAGCTGAGTAACACTTTGCCGGTGATTGTTCCAGCGCATCGCCAGCAGCTCCTGCTTATACTGACGTTCCTGTTGTTTTAATTCTGTGTACTGCTCGGCCTTGTCGGCCTGCTTTTTTAAATGATTCAGCTGGTTTTCAACTTCTTCTCGCAAATCATCCAGCCGTTCAAGATTCTCTCGGGTATGGCGCATGCGGGTTTCAGTTTCATGGCGACGTTCCTTGTATTTGGAAATACCTGCGGCTTCTTCAATATGCACACGCAATTCATCCGGTTTGGACTCAACCATGCGCGAAATTGTACCCTGTTCAATAATGGCATAACTGCGCGAACCCAGACCAGTGCCCAGAAACAGGTCGGTGATATCCCTGCGGCGACACCGCGTACCATTCAAGTGATAGACAGAGTGTCCATCCCGGTTGACCTGACGCTTCAACGAGATTGAATTGTATTTGGCGTATTCTCCACCCGCTTTGCCTTCCGCATTATCAAACATAAGTTCGACAGAAGCCGCACTGACCGGTTTGCGCGATGAAGAACCGTTAAAAATGACATCAGCCATGCTACCGCCACGCAAATGCTTGGCCGAACTTTCCCCCATCACCCAGCGCACAGCATCAATGATATTGGATTTACCACAGCCATTCGGCCCGACAATCGCGGTCAGGTTGCCGTTGACGGGAATTGTTGTCGGATCAACAAAAGATTTAAAGCCTGAAAGTTTGATTTTTTCCAGCTTCATAACTGGTAGAATATCTCGCCATATAGATAAACTGGCTATTATTACATGAGTTTCATCTTGTTTATTTAATTTTTATTTCCAATTCATGACAACAGAACCAAGCAAACATCTGGACACCTTTGACAACCCAAACCCGGGGCGTGATTACACCATCAGCATTGAAATCCCCGAATTTACCTGTTTGTGTCCAAAGACCGGTCAACCCGACTTCGCCACGATTATTCTGGACTATGTACCGAATAAACAGTGCGTGGAATTAAAATCTCTCAAACTCTATATCTGGTCTTTTCGTGATCAGGGCGCATTTCATGAAGCTGTCACCAATGAAATTCTGGACGACCTGGTGACCGCAACCCAACCCAATTACATGCGGGTGCGCTCAGAATTTAATGTACGTGGTGGCATCTACACCCATGTAGTTGCTGAACACCGCAACCCTGACTGGACGCCTCCTGCCCCGGTTGTTCTTCCCTGATTCAACAAGGCTGGTTGGTCAGAACCCTGTTCTGGCCACCTCACATCTCTGGTTTACGCAATGAATTTTTCTTATCTGATTAAAGTTTTTCCGCAATACATACTGCCCCACCACTTTCTATCATCCTGCATGGCATGGTTGACGCATCATCCCAACACAACCTGGCGGACATTATTTATTACGTTCATCATCCGCATGTACGGTGTCAACATGCAGGAATCCAAACAAAAAAATATTGACGCATTTGACAACTTTAATGCCTTTTTCACGCGCGAACTTGAAGATTCAGTACGCCCTTTAAACACTGAAAGCAACAGCCTTGTCAGTCCGGCTGACGGTGTTATCAGCCAGATCGGTGACATTAAAGACGATCTGATTTTTCAGGCCAAAGGCAAGGAATATTCTGCGCAAACCCTGCTGGGTGGAGACGCCGAACTGGCGGCTAAATTCAACGCTGGAAAATTCGCTACCATTTACCTGTCGCCAAAAGATTATCACCGCCTGCATATGCCGATCACAGGTACTTTGAAGCAAATGATTCATGTCCCCGGTAAATTATTCAGTGTTAACCAAACGACTTGCGAATATGTTCCGGAACTGTTTGCCCGCAATGAACGCGTCGTGTGTCTTTTTGATACCGAAGCAGGCAGTATGGCGCTGGTGCTGGTGGGTGCCATTTTTGTCAACAGCATTGAAACTGTATGGCATGGCGTTGTCACCCCGCCCACACAAAAGTCAGTCAAACAATGGGCCTATACTGATCAGAACATCACTATCAAAAAAGGGAGTGAGATGGGACGTTTTAACATGGGGTCAACCATTATTGTGTTGTTCAGTAAAGACAGAATTAATTGGGAATCAAATGTAACTGAAGCGTCTGCTGTTCACCTGCGCGAGAAAATTGGTCACATGAGTTGACCCTGCGACAAGCGATAGCAAAATTTGGACGCATAGGTACGGTTACCCTGATCACCGCGGCCTCTGTTTTTCTGTCCGTGGTGATTTGCATGACCTTTTATAGTATTTTTAACATACCCTGGAATGTTGAAAACTTTACGATCGCCATCGTTGCACCGCTATTAATCGCTCCAACAGTATGCTGGTATGCTATTGGGTTATTAATTGAGCTGCATCATATGGAAGAAAAAATGCGGCATCTTGCAACGTATGACAGCTTAACCAAGGTGCTAAACCGCGGGGCATTCATTGCTCAAACTGAACAGTTAATAAAGCTGGCCAGTCGATCCAGTTTAGCCGTCTCGCTGCTTTACCTTGATATTGATAATTTCAAGTTGATCAACGACACATATGGTCATAATGCTGGAGACGAAATACTAAAAACGCTTGGAACCTTGTTAAATTCGTGTAAAAGAAACAGTGATATTGCTGCCCGGTTTGGAGGTGAGGAATTCATTTTATTGCTTCCTGCAACGGATCACGAAGGCGCTGTTCAATTTGCTCAAAAGCTTCAACAGGACATATGTTCAACTAAAGTTTTAATACACTGCTCTGAAATTAATTTCACAGTCAGTATTGGATTGGTTAGCTGTTCTTTAACACACAAAATCGATTTTGAAACCTTTTATAAGCATGCTGATCGCGCGCTATATCAAGCAAAAGCACGAGGAAAAAATTGCTTTGAGTTAGTTGTTCTGGAAAATAGTACCTACGTTGAGCTTTAGATTCAATTTTCTCAGCTCATTTTTAAAATGTCATTTTTCCTAATTTTTGTTTCGCATATAAAAACAAACAAACCACAAATTGTCTATTGTTTCTCTTTTAATTGCTAACTAACATTTGAATAACTCATTTTGCAATTCTCGATAAGAGAAGGAGACCAACGATGGCTTTCCAGCGGTTCAGTGATATTTCAGTATCAGAACGAATATTAAACAGTTTTTTTCTGATGAGTATTGCGATTGGATATTTCTTCTCATTGGGTCAGATTTACTTTGTGCATCATGGCCGCGATGGCGAACCCGGCCTTTCGATTGACGATATTGCCATTGCCTATCACGGCAGCCCGGATCAGACGCGATTGGCAGCGGCGATTAAAGGGCCGATGGCGGGAAACCTTAAAAACCCGTCCGATGCTGAAGTGATATTAAACTGGATAGACAGTGGCGGTAAAAAGGCCATTTACCAAAAAAAGGTTGAACCCATTTTGCAGCGTGACTGCATTATGTGTCACTCTCCTGATAGCGGCATGAATCTTCCGCCACTCACCAATTATGAAAATGTGGTGAAATTGACCACGGCTGACCACGGGCCGTCTGTTCCCTCGCTAGTCAGAGTGTCTCATATTCATTTATTCGGCATTTCATTTATCTTGTTGTTTGTCGGCAAAATATTTTTGCTATGTGACATACCGATCTGGCTCAAGCGGGTCACCGTGGGCATTCCCTTTCTGAGTATGTTGCTGGATATTTTTGCCTGGTATTTGACTCGGCAGACCCCAGGGTTCGCCTATCTGCTGGTGATTAGCGGCGCGATGATGGGGTTGTCCTTAAATTATCAAATCTGCTTAAGTCTGATTCAAATGTGGATGCCACCTGATGATTACAAATCTTTATGGCGAAACATGAAGGTCGGCAGTGCGAAAACAGGATCAACCATATACACTTTTTCAAAAAAGTATTCGCCGATCGTCTGGCAAAACAGCATTTTAATGATGAAATTCCTGCAAACTCAGGCGATCAAGGTCATGTCAGGACGAACTCCCCGGGATTGATTACTGAAAATTTTGCAATAGCTGCTCAACAGCAATTACGCGGGTTTCACAATCAGCAATACTGTTCTGCACGCGTTTTTTAAATAATACACTGATGGTTTGCCCGCGCGCTTCTTTTTCGCTGTATTCATTTAGCAAACGGCAGCTGTCATGCATGTTCAACTCAGCCTTAAGCAAGGCTTCATCATCTTCAAGGTCTGCTGCAGCCATCATGATCAGACTGGTGGCTGAATTCTGGCGACGAAATACATCTTCAGCATAGCTCGAAAAATCACTGCGGTTTATCAGCGGGCTTATCTGGCTACAGGCCGTATACACCACTGAAAATGCTACAACAAACACTATTTTATATCTCATGCTTTCGTTTGGATAGTGTATACGATTAAGTGTGGCCTGAATTTCAGGATGCAACATCGCCATGATTTTTGAAAAGCCTCCGATCCTGCTGTTGCCAGACAAATGCAAGCAAACTTCCAGACAGATTATGCCAGATGCTGAATACCGCCCCGGGCAATGCCGCCAGTGCCGAAAAATGCTTCACTGCAAGAGCAACGCTTAATCCGGAGTTCTGCATACCGACTTCAATGGCTATAGTGCGGGCAATAACCTTGTCATAGTGCAAGCCGCGCATGATGAAGTAAGCACACCCCAACCCGGCTCCATTATGCAGAATGACAGCTGTAACCACCCCACTGGCCATTGTTTGAAGATTTTCCTGATTAATTCCAATGATAATTGCGATAATCAAAATAATAGCCACACTTGAAAGAGAAGGAAAAATGTCTTTGATAGGGCTGAGACGGGCAGAAAATAAACTGTTGATCAAGGTACCCAGCAACACTGGAGCCAGTACGATACTGGCAATGCTTTGCAGCATTTTAATAACCGGCACGTCAACAGTGGTCTGTAAATACAGCCAGGTCAGCAGTGGCATAAACAGTAAAGATAACAAGGTAGACAGCATCGTCATCAAAATGGACAATGCGACATTGCCTCCTGCCAGATAGCAGATTACGTTAGATGCTGTCCCACCGGCACTGGCACCGACCAGAATCATCCCCAACATCAGTTCTGCGGGTAATTGCAACGCCAGAGCAATGGCCCACGCCAGAAACGGCATCAGTGCATATTGCAAAAAAACGCCAATAAAAATTATCAACGGCTTGTTCAACACATCGGCAAAATTTTGCCAGCGTAGCGTCAACCCCATGCAAAACATGACCACGGACAATAACGGAATGATCGCGGCTTTAGCCTCAGCAAATGATGCAGGACATAAATATGCGATAACAGAAAACAATAACGCCCACAATGGAAACAGGCGGGTAACAACATTCATAAACAACACTTATTTTTGTGCCGTGGTAATACAGTATTCGGCTAGGTTTTCAGCAAAAAACTGATGCTGATATAATCCGACATAATAATTTGCAGTCTGCGCTTTGGAGCGCAGCCCAAGCCATTGACTGAATTTCTGTACCGGATACAGACGCTTGGCTACCTGCAACATATAATCAGATGAAGGCAACGTTTGCGCGGTAATATCATGCACATTGATATCGTTAAACCCGGCCTGGGTCAGGTATCCGGTAAATTCCTCTCGCGTGCACAAATTAGGCACTGCCCAGCCATTAAGACAAGCCACAACAGCCGCCCATTGATGTTCATTAAATTCACGCTGCAATAAAAAGCCATCGCACACCACAAGTCGCCCTCCCGGACGCAACACACGATAGGCTTCCTTGATCAGGGCTGACTTGTCCAGCGCATGGCATGAACTTTCCAGTGCCCACACGACATCAAAACTGTTGTCATCAAACGGTGTCGCACAGAAATCCGCCACTTCAAATTTGACCTTATCTTTTACTCCGTGCCGTGCGGCATGTTTGTACGCATATTCAGCCTGCTTGGCGCTAATTGTAATGCCGGTGACCCGGTTTGCATGTTCCCGCGCCATCCAGATACTGCTGCCACCTATGCCACAACCGGCATCAAGCACATGTTCATCAGAGTTAATACCTGCCTTTTCATACAATTGCTGATTTTTATTTAACAATGCCTGATGATGTTGATATTTCTCGGGCTTGTCCCAATAACCGTAATGTAAAGCCAGATTATCCCGATTACACCAGGCGGTCAGATAATCCCGATAACAGTCGTCATAATGTTTGACGGCATCTTCCTGCAATTCTTCCGCACTCAGCTGTGCATCGTTGCGTAAGGTCTGATCGCGATAATCCTGATTCGGCTCAATTCGGTAGGTTTTCATAATTCTCTAGTCAACAGTTGACCGACCATTATAATCGAGATCGGCAATCCGTTTAAAATCAGGTAAGCGCGATTCCTGAATCTTTAATCTCGCGACCATTTGCTTCAATGGTAATTGATACATTTCTGCCCTGCTCATCCCGAAGCGAATTTTAAAAAGGCTGTCCCGCTTACTTGGTGGGAATTTTTCCAGCACCTGCGCCAGATGATCATCAATCACACGTTTAACTTCAGCTAACAACGCTTGCTCTGAGCGTGATAAATTACCTGGTTCAGGTGTAACAGATGTTGACTCAATGTGCACTGCCCTGTTTTTCTTCAACATCGCCTGCAAACGCTGGCTCTTGCCTTCGCTGAGCAAGTTGATACTGATTTCGCTTACATTGGGGGATTGTTTATTCATCATCTTCCATCACTATATATTTTTTAACAGTTCGCCTGTCCAGATGCGTGATGCGGGCGACAGCTTCATAACTGTTATGTTTCTGGTACAAATAATTGCAATACTGCTGCATCAGCTTTGTTGCCGTCACCTCGCCTGCTTTTTCAGCTACGACAAAACCGGACTGAGTGATCCTCGACGCCTGCTGTTGAATGTGATAAAAACCACTTAAACAAATCTGGCGCAGACATTGCTCCAACTCACGCACATTGCCCGGCCAATGATAACCCTTGGGAACGCAGGCATTGATCTGCGACTCAATCTGATCAATCAATGCATCATCAGGCGCGTCGACTACGCGCCGGATCAGTCCATTGATCAAGCTGCGCAATTCACCGGAATTTTCAGCAATACGCTGCTGCAAGCCGGGGATTTCGATCACATCTGAACACAGTCGATAATATAAATCGTCTCGAAACTCACCCTGCTGGCGCAACGCAACAATATCGCGATTGGTTGCCGCGATCACACGACCGGAAAAGCGTATTTTCTCATGACTTCCCAGCGGACTAAACCACCTGTCCTGAATCACATTGAGCAACTTGACCTGAGTCGGAATATCAATATCCCCAATTTCATCAATGAAGACGGCTCCATGCGCACTGCACCTGGCAAACACGCCGTCATGTTTTTCCACCGCACCGGTAAATGCGCCTTTTTTATGTCCAAACAACTCTGACTCAAGTAACGAGGCAGGAAATTGTGCCAGATTAATCGCCTGATAGGACTGGGTAAAATTTTCGCGGAATTTTTTATCCAGCGTCGAATAAGGAATCAGGCCGGAATGACCAATGGTATAGGCAGTCAGGCTTTTGCCCGTCCCCGTATCGCCCAATAACAAGGTAGAAAAGTCCTCCATTTTGTTGCTCAGATAATTCATGTACCAGCGTGGATTAAAGGTAAAAATGTTATTCCACAACCGCATTCGCAATTGCGCAATACAGGGCGCCTCACCCACAATATGCTGGCTAATGAAATAAAAACCACGATGCAATTGCCAAAACAATGCAATGTATTTTTCCGTTTCCGCTATGGAAAAACCGGCCTGCTGAAAACAGGTTTCAATCTTCTCTGCAAACTGCGGACGCAAATTTTTCTGCCCTGACGCAAGTTGTTGATCAAGCAACTGTTTAAAGTCCTTTTCAAAAACATGAAATTGATAATACAGCCAGACAATCACCACAGTCTCACGTTCATTATCATCAATTTTGGATACAGCCAAATCGTGCAGTAAGCCGGATTGCTGAATATGCCAGGATAACTGTGCCTGAATTGCATTGATACGTGCATGGATATCTAAATATGCAGCCTCTTCTCCCAGTATTCTTCGGTCTATCGTTTCTCTGTGCTGACTGAACGGATTTAAAAACGCGATTTTTTCAATCAGCTTAAAAAATTCCAGGCGACTCGATTCAATCATATATTCATTTTTTGATTACTATACACACATATAGTGTACACACAAATATATTTTTATGGCTTTATTATCATAAGCCATTGTTTATTAAATACTTTAAATCTGGCCTTTCATTTGCTGAATACCTAATGAACATAATCAGGAGTAAACCATGAAAAACCTTAAAAGATTAGTCATTAGCGTCAAAAGCTCAATCAATACCTTAATAGATGAAGTAGAAAATCATGAAGCTCAGGCAGAATCGGTATTAGCTGAGTTAGTCAGCCTGGAAAAAAACACACGCTTGCAATTACATCGGCTAGCAAAACTTGGCAAAGACTATCAACAGCACATTGAAGAATTGCAACAACAGGCATACACCTGGTCAAAGCGAGCCATCCAGATACGCGAGGAAGATGAAAGCAAGGCCCTGCAATGCGTAAAAAGAATGCGGGATTATCAACAACAACACAAGCGTGTTGAAAAACTGCTGGATAATGTGAACGAACAGAAAAACAAATCCGCCGATGACTTGCGCTATATTCGTCAACAAATACGCCAGTTAAGAAACAAAAAAGCCATCCTGGCCGCGCGGGAAAATCATCACCGTATCCCGCTGCATAAAGCGAAGGATACCACCCCCCTACAGGATATGAATGACGTTTTGTCGCGCTGGGAAGAACATATCGTCTGCCATGAAAATGAGACAGACGATCCGGAGATTGACGATGAGCTGGACCAGGCGTTTACAGATGTCGAAGACGAACTCGAACTCCACACCATGTTAACGGAATTGTGCCAAACCGATTCCTCATCAAACGATCAACCGGGAGTTTAATATGAGCAGCCTGTCATCCAATATCGAAACCCAACCCTATCGACCGGAACCTGCACTATTTAGGAAAATCACCACCTATTTACGCTGGATCGGTGCTGTATTGATCGTGATTTCCGCCTGCAGTTTTATGGTGCAGGGGTATCACGATTATTTACCCAATTATCGTTACTGGTCGGGTATCGGCATTACCCTGCTGATGTTTATCGCTGGTTTGACCTCTAGCCGCCTAGTCAAGGAAAACAAGGGCGCGCGTATTTTCTTTACTTTGGCCACCGCATTTTTAACCGTTCAGATTACCCAGGTCAGCGCCATGCTGTATGCCTTTATATACGGTGACCATGCTCTGCAACCCGAGTTAGCGTGGTTGCAATTTAGGCATGTTGAACCGGTATTGATCGCGATCAATGTCTTTGTCAGTGCCGCGTTATGGGCGTTGGTCAGCTATGCCGGTTATTCCATACTGGCCAGAAAACATGTCAAAACACTGTTAATCGCATCTTTCCTGGGTAATCTTGCTTTGATGATCCCGGTACGCGACAGCAATATCATGGCAGTGATCGGACTGACGCTGTTTGTTGTATTCAGGCATTTTGAACATGCCTTCATGCATGACCCGCGTATGCAGAAAATTGAAGGCATTGCAGCACGAGCACTGATGGCTTTACCGCTGCTGGTAATCGTCGGCAGAAGTATGCTTCACTCGACATCGGACTTTTTTGAATTGACCCTGTCTGGTCTGCTTGCGTTTACTCTGATATATGAAATCAAACGGTATGTAAGCAACAACTGGCTATTGTTCAGCCTGCAAACACTGGGCGCATATTCACTGTTGCAAAGCTGGATGAAAGTGATTGATTTGGTCAATATACAGGGAGATTTGGCACTCACGGTGATCTTGCCCATCAGCGTGATATTATTTCTATTATCTACCCAGATAAATGCTTATCAAAAAACTTACCGCACTCTGTCATCCTGTCTTGTCATTTACGGTAGCCTGTTGCTGTTAATTGACGGAGGAAATTATGCGCCCTTTACTGTTATTCATGTCGGTATCGGATACACCGTGGCAGGCATTTATTTTCAGGAAAAATTGCCATTTTTCAGCGGCAATATTATCGTACTGGCCGGATTGGTAAATTTTATCGGCGTTGCGGTAGATTTCTACACCCGCGTCCCCTGGTTATCTTCCATCGCCCTGGGCCTGGTGGTAATACTGTTAGCGTCCTATATTGAAAAACGCGAGAAGCAGTTTATGGGGAAATCGCGAGAATATCTGGATGTAATTAAAAGCTGGGGGTGATGGTAAGCCTTCATTATTCCGGCAAGGAAGCTGGAAATTATTTACATAGAGGCAGCGGAATCCCTGTCCTTATAGATTGTCAAATTTGATATCAACAGTTGCAAATAATTTCTTTGCAAACAGCAAACTTCAAGATAAAGTCGAAAACATCAGTGAGCGTGTGATCAAATTAGAAACACGCCTTACTACCTGCGTTGAGATTGCTAATAACAAAAGAATTGATCAATAGCATGCATGTGTTAATTCTTTTCTGTTAACAACCAGACACATTCGCTGAAAATCTTGGAAACGGAGCGTCAGCGAAGAGAAGATTTTTAGTCCGCGATAGCGACCAGGGCGCACTGTTTAGTATATCGATCGATTCTGACCCCATTGGTCTTTGGTCTTGCCATTGGTCTTATTCGTTAGCCATTATAGCCTTCCAAGATTATTTCTGGATGTCGAAAAGCAATTTGAATCAAAGCAACTGCTGCACCAGATGGCTTTCTACGACCTTGCTCCCATTCTTGCAATGTACGCTTTGATATATGTAATGCCTGTGCAAATTGTGCTTGGGTAAGCCCTGTTTTTGATCGAGCTACAGCAACTTCATTAGGAATGACTTCAGAAACTCGTGCTTTTTCCCCTGCCTTCATTTCTTGGATTGATTTTAATAGCTTTTCTCCTAACTCTTCTCCTGACATTTCGTTTAAAGTATCAGTTTGACCTAAATTACTCATTTTCAATAGCCTCACGGATTGATTTTAGAATATGAGCGGGTATGTTCCCTTTTACAGTTTTGCTATAAATGACCAACAACCAAATTTCTCCATTTGACAACCGGGTATAGTAAATGACTCTTACCCCACCTCGTTTACCTGTACCTGCGTTAGACCATCGAATTTTTCTACATCCTCCGCTACCAGGAATAACATCGCCGATAGTTGGATTTGCAGCTATCCATGCACAAAAAGCACCACACTCTTCTTCACTCCAAAGTTTCCTTGCGTCTTCCTGAAAGGTAGGCGTTTCAATGATCGTATACATTAACAAAAGAATACGTCATTGCCGTAGTTTTAGCAAGTTTGATTTGGCTAACGACTAAATAAGCGGCGGGCAAAAGTGGCGCGGTTTTTTGCGACAGCAAAAACCGTGACGCTTTTGACCGTCGGCTTGATTTTTTTGTGTGTGCCCGGCATGGGCATGATCTTATGGGGTGCAAGTCCCCTGTACATTATCCAGAAAGGAGTTAACTTTGACAACTTTAAAAGTACTAGCCGAGGGCAAGGTGCGTGAGGGCGACCGATCCACTGAAAGAAGCCTAAGTGCAAATCTGCGAGCCAATGGACAAAAACAGCATAGTAAGGCCGAACTGCAGGGCGAGTCAGCACAACATGACGAAGCCCAGCTGGATCACTGTGGG
>SPJL01012169.1_pt1 | contig 52010 bp, 53 predicted proteins | sample 3741751 | NCBI WGS metagenome assembly SPJL01 (sample SAMN10925998, study PRJNA522277) | cold seep metagenome | isolation source: Elba SIP-enriched marine methane seep metagenome, extraction at timepoint T3 | place: Italy: coast of Elba, Mediterranean Sea | reverse complement strand
GAAATTTACATCGTTTGTTCAGGTGAAATGATGGCAATGTACGCCGCTAACAACATCTCTAAAGGTATTGTGAAATACGCAAATTCAGGTGGTGTACGTTTGGCGGGTTTGATCTGTAACTCTCGTGAAACAGATCGTGAAGATGAGCTGATTATGCAATTGGCTGCAAAAATGAATACAACTATGATTCATTTCATCCCACGTGACAACGTTGTACAACGTGCTGAAATTCGTCGTATGACTTGTATTGAATACGATCCATCTGCAAAACAATCTGATGAGTACCGTCAATTGGCGCAAAAAATCATCGATAACAAAAACTTGCAGATTCCTACTCCAATCACAATGGACGAACTGGAAGAAGTATTGATGGAATTCGGCATTATGGAAGCTGAAGATGAGTCAATTGTTGGACAAACAGCAGTTTCAGAATAATTGAGCTGTTGAATTGTGGAGAGTGCTGCGGCGCTCTCCTTTTTCCTGAATTAGCTGTCGGGAGATTACCCGCTGCACAATAGGAGAAATATTATGCCTGCGTTAAGCAAAGAAGAAACAGAAGCGTTGATCCAGGAAGTCCTTGAGGTCTATCCTGAGAAAGCGAAGAAAGATCGTGCAAAGCATTTAGCGATAAACGATCAAGAACTTGAGAAATCAAATAAATGCATCACTTCAAATCGTAAATCACTGCCGGGTGTAATGACCATCCGTGGTTGTGCTTATGCGGGATCAAAAGGAGTGGTCTGGGGCCCTATCAAAGATATGATTCATATCTCGCATGGTCCTGTTGGTTGTGGACAATATTCACGTGCCGGTCGTCGTAACTACTATGTAGGTACTACGGGTGTGAACACGTTTGGTGATATGAACTTCACATCTGACTTCCAAGAGAAAGACATTGTCTTTGGCGGTGACAAAAAACTGGCTAAACTGATTGATGAAATTGAAGTGCTTTTCCCAATGAATAAAGGGATTTCAATTCAGTCAGAGTGCCCGATTGGTTTGATTGGTGACGATATTGAAGCGGTTGCCAAGCAAAAAAATAAAGAACATGAAAAACCTGTGGTACCTGTGCGTTGTGAAGGGTTCCGCGGTGTATCACAATCATTGGGTCACCATATTGCGAATGACGCGATTCGCGACTGGGTACTGGAAAATCGCGATGGCGATGACAGTTTTGAAACCACAGAATACGATGTGGCAGTGATTGGTGATTACAACATCGGTGGGGATGCCTGGGCATCACGTACGTTGCTGGAAGAAATGGGCTTACGTGTTGTGGCTCAGTGGTCTGGTGACGGCACAATCGCCGAGATTGAAAAAACCCCTAAAGTAAAATTAAACCTGATCCATTGTTATCGTTCGATGAACTACATCGCACGTCACATGGAAGAAAAGTACAGCATCCCCTGGATCGAGTACAACTTCTTTGGTCCAACAAAAATCGCTGAATCTTTACGCAGGATTGCCGACCACTTTGATGACAAAATCAAAGCAGGTGCCGAAAAAGTCATTCAGCGTTATAAAGCGGAATACGATGCAGTGATTGCAAAATACCGTCCACGTTTGGAAGGCAAAAGAGTCATGTTGTACATCGGTGGCTTGCGTCCTCGTCACGTGATCGGTGCGTACGAAGACTTGGGCATGGAAGTTGTCGGTACTGGTTATGAGTTTGGCCATAACGACGATTATGACCGTACCATCAAAGAAATGGGTAATGCCACTTTGTTGTACGATGATGTCACGGGTTACGAATTTGAAGAATTCGTTAAGAAAGTACAACCTGATCTGATTGGTTCAGGCATCAAGGAAAAGTACATCTTCCAGAAAATGGGTGTTCCTTTCCGTCAAATGCACTCATGGGATTACTCAGGTCCTTACCACGGTTATGATGGCTTCGCTATCTTTGCCCGTGACATGGATATGACAATCAATAACCCATGCTGGAAAAGCGTGAAAGCACCGTGGAAGCAAGACGACGCTGACGAAGCGCCAATGGCTGCAAGCGCGTAAGCGCTGACGGTGACACTGCGTTCCGGCTGAAATGAACAGCCGGGGCGCAGCCTTTATTTTCCTTCCAACTTTTTTACGACGTCCACAGATTAGTGGCGCGTAGGAGATTATCATGAGCCAAGATGTAGAAAAAATCCAACCGAGCTATCCATTGTTCCGTACTGATGAGTACAAGGAAAATCTGGGTAGAAAACAGGAAATGTATGAGGAAAAATTTCCTCAGGACCAAATCGATGAAGTATTCGAGTGGACAACCACTGAAGAATACAAAGAACTGAATTTTAACCGTGAAGCATTAACGGTTAACCCTGCGAAAGCATGTCAACCTTTAGGTGCCGTATTGTGTGCGTTAGGGTTTGATAAAACCTTACCTTATGTTCACGGTTCACAAGGTTGTGTTGCTTACTTCCGTACTTACTTTAACCGTCACTTTAAAGAGCCTGTAGCTTGTGTTTCTGACTCTATGACAGAAGATGCGGCGGTATTCGGTGGACAGAAAAATATGTTTGCCGGTCTGGAAAATGCAAAAGCATTGTACAAGCCAGACATGATTGCTGTTTCTACTACGTGTATGGCAGAAGTGATCGGTGATGACCTTAATGCATTCATTAAAAATGCTAAAAAAGAAGGTCATGTTGCAGAAGATTATCCAACGCCTTTTGCGCATACTCCAAGCTTTGTCGGTAGTCATACGACAGGTTGGGATAACATGTTTGAAGGTATCCTGCGTTACTTCACATTAAACGAAATGGAAGGCAAGGAAGTAGGTTCAAACGGCAAGTTAAACTTCGTGCCGGGTTTTGAAACCTATCTTGGCAACTATCGTGTGATTAACCGCATGATGGGTGAAATGGGTGTTGATTGCCAAATGCTGAGTGATCCAACAGAAGTTCTGGATACACCCGCTGATGGTCAGTTCCGCATGTATTCCGGCGGTACCACAATGGAAGAAGTGAAAGATGCGCCGAATGCAAAAAACACTATTCTGTTGCAACCCTGGCAGTTGGTTAAAACCGAAAAATACCTGAAAGGCACCTGGAAGCACGAAGTGCCTAAAATGAACATTCCTATGGGACTGGAGTGGACTGACGAATTGTTGATGAAAGTCTCTGAAATCACAGGCCAACCTATTCCTGAATCTCTGGAAAAAGAGCGTGGTCGTTTTGTTGACATGATTACCGACTCGCACGCCTGGTTACACGGTAAAAAATTCGCATTATACGGTGATGCTGATTTCGTATTAGGTATGACCAAGTTCTTGTTGGAACTGGGTGCAGAGCCGACTGATGTTTTATGTAACCATGCTAATAAACGTTGGAAAAAAGCGGTTGAGAAAATGCTGGCTGATTCTCCTTATGGTCAAAATTCAACTGTCCATGTGGGTAAAGACTTGTGGCATTTCCGTTCACTGTTATTCACCAACAAGCCTGATTTCATGATTGGTAACTCTTACGGTAAATTTATCCAGAGAGATACCAAATATAAAGGCGATGAGCATGAAGTACCATTGATCAGAATTGGTTTTCCAATCTTTGATCGTCACCACTTGCATCGTATGACCACATTGGGCTACGAAGGTGGTATGTACATGTTAACAACCATCGTAAATGCGGTACTTGAACAACTGGATGATGACACCAGAGGTATGGGTACAACTGACTACAACTACGATTTGATTCGTTAATATTTGTCACAACAGGCTGCTGGCTGGCCCCTAAGGTCAGTCATCAGCTACTTGGTACTAGGGGAAACTTATGCCCAGTGTAATGCTGAGAAACAGAGAAGATGGAAAGCTGCTTTTTTATGTGGCAAAGAAAGATTTGGAAGAAACCGTTGAATCACTCGAATTCGACAGTCCCGATAAATGGGGGGGCGAAGTTATTTTAGGAGATGGATCAAAATATTATTTTGAACCCATGGACACACCTCCAGACATCCCGATTACCTTACGGGCTAAACGCCTGGAATCTGCAGATTAATAAACCGTTTTTTGAAAGGCTCTAGATACTATCGACACGAGTTGGATGATGGATTGCACATGCTGATTTTTTGCGCTTCCGGCGTACATTGATACTCCCGGTTCTCAACATCAACATTTTTGCCTCATTCTTCACCATGAGACGATACTATCTACTAACCCATCGATACGATTGATGGCGTTTACTGAATTTAAACAAGACTTTACCTCATAGACCGCAGGAGTTAATGATGGCAAAAATTGGAATTTTCTTCGGTACAGATACTGGAAATACACGAAAAATAGCCAAAATGATGGCTAAAAAAATTGGCGAGGAAGCGGCCAAACCGCTCAATATCAATCGCGCCAGTTTAGATCAAATTCTTGAATACGATTATCTTATTTTAGGTTCACCAACATTAGGTGATGGCGAATTACCCGGCCTGACGGCAGGTGCAGAAGATGAAAGCTGGGAAGAGTCACTGCCAGATCTGGCAGAAGCAGATTTAAGCGGTAAAACCATCGCTATGTATGGCTTGGGTGACCAGGTAGGTTACCCCGATAATTTCGTTGATGCGCTGGGTATTATTTATGATGAATTATCCGCAAGTGGCGCAACTTTCATCGGTACCTGGCCAACCGAAGGGTATGAATTCAATAGCTCTCAGGCTGTGGTTGATGATGAATTTGTCGGCCTGGTGCTCGACCAGGAAAACCAGAGTGACAAGCATGAAGAAAGAATTGACCAATGGTTGCAGTCCATTGGCGGTGAATTCGGTTTCGCCTGACGGTAACGTCTCTGGCTAGCAGGGGATTTATGCCCTACTCTTTCACAGACAATGAGGACATATCATGGCTTTATTCATAGACGAGGCAGAATGTATTTCATGCGGTGATTGCGAGCCGGTATGCCCGACAAATTCAATTACCGAGGGTGTCATCGTATTTGAAATAGACAAAAAAACCTGTACAGAATGTAAAGAAGACTTTGATGCACCGGAATGTGTCAGAGTTTGTCCTATTGATAACTGCATTCTACCGGTAGCGAGTTAATACGATGAGCCAGTCCACCCTGTCACGTGAGCTGGCACTTGCTATCGGGCTGGCGGCACGTGCGCTACCCGATATTACGCCAGCGCAACTGGTTTCTGTATTGATTGGGTGTATTGGCGTCCCCATCACAGCAGAAAATCTCGCCCAGCTAAAATTACAGCAATATAAAAAAGCACTTAACCGAAATTTGCAAACCTCGTTCAGCACAGCTCAGGTTCAGCCTTCCTATGACTGTCTTCAGTACAGCAGAAACTCTGGTCAGCATCAAACATTAGCACTGCAGGCGTATCAACGGGGTGACATGCCGCATTCAATCAGAGTCGCCGTCGCCAGCCAGCAAGGTGTGTATATTGATGGGCAATTCAGTCAGTGCAATCAGTTTTATATCTTTCAAGTATCAGCGGTTGAAGTGCGCTTAATCATGATACGCTCTGCCAACACCAAAGAGGCACTGACGGCAGAGCAGAAAATGCAATACCGCGCGCAATTGATTGAAGATTGCAACGTACTGTACAGCCATTCGATCAGTGCGCAGGCGGCAGCCAGAGTGATCAAGTTCGGTGTGCATCCTATCAAGCTGACCCATATTGCGCAGGCCAGCACCATTATTGAACAATTGCAGCACGTCCTTTCCACGTCTCCGCCACCGTGGCTGGCAAAAACCATGGGAATAGAGTCTGCCATTCAACAACCTTCTTTACTGGGAGAAACAGTATGATCAGCCAAACGCAGTTAGACCAGATTGCGAATAAACTTAATAGCTCAGGGGTGGATGAAACGGTGATCACTTCGTTACGCGAAGAATTTAATGATGTCCATTTCACTTATTGCAGTGAAGATGATATTCCCAATAATGAACCTGTTCTGGAACAGGGCGCGTTCAATCTGTATCTGATTGATGGCCGTGAGCATTGTTTGTGCCTGACCAGTGATTTTGAAAATGCCACCGGTGTTGTCGTCGCAGAAATTTACCAGGACTAAGCCGTCTATGGCTGAGAACAATGAGCAGGACAAAGTGCCAATGGCTGATTGCGGCTTGTGTCGCTTCCGTTCCAAAACGCTGTTGATGGGGCGCTGCATGCCGGGCGATACCTGTGTGCTGGCTGAAAGTGGTCGCCAGATTGACCGGTTTTTTCGCATCAACCCGCATTATGCACCTTTGTTTCTTGAGGATCGTTTCTGGGAACGGCGAGCCATCGCAGTGCGCTATTCGCCTTTGCCTGCACTGGCAAAACTGTATGATGATGAAGATGAAGTCGTGCGCCGTGCGATTACCTTCAGATTACCAGCCCACCAGCTGACGCCGTTTATCAACGACCCTGATCGAGAAGTGCGCATGAACGTGGCGGATCGTATTGATCAAACGCAACTGGAAGCACTGGCCGGTGATCCGGACTATATTGTTCGCTTGACGGTGGCAAAACGATTGGCACCCGGCAGGTTGTTTCGCTATATCAAAGATCAGGATCAACAGGTCAGAACCGTGGTGGCTGAGCGGTTGCCACAAGTCAGCCTGGGTTTGATGAAAACCGATACGGCGGCAGAAGTCAGGCGCATTGTGGCGCAACGTATCACAGATGAAGAAGCCGTCGATATGCTGGATGATGATGACTGGATGGTACGTTATTATGCGGTTCAGCATGTCCCGGTCAGCGCCTTGAGCCAGATGCAGAATGATGAAGAGCCGGATGTGCGCACAATTGCACAGGAACGGCTGGCTAAAAAAGCCAAAGGAGAATAAGAATGTCATTAAGAGGGCAAGAGATTGCATCCTTATGTAAAAAATTAATTCCAGATGAGCATGATCAGGAGTTGTTGAACCGATTGCAATCTCTGTTACCGGATGCGCCAGTCAGTCTGGCGCGTACTGGCGACAAATGGTACCGCCTGGGAGGTGTGGTCGACAGGGAAACTAACAGAGTTGCATCTGATGTAAATGAATGGACAGAAAGAACCTTTCTTGAATGCGGACAAAACCTGCAAACCTTGATTGATTATGCGCTGGACGAACAGCTTATCGCCACCCGCCAGATAGGTCATACCTTATACTACGTTGCGCAAACCGGACCGCAAGCCGAAGACTTTGTTTTGTTTGAAATTGATAAAACACATGAAGTTTCTGACCGTTTGCTGATTAACGAGGATGCACTTCCGGAAGACCTGGAAGACATTATCGATCCACTGGAACCGGCCAGCATTCAAAGCAGTCATATCGGACATTTTCGCTATCAATACAGACGTAAAACTGATATTGCCCTGTTTCTGGAAACCATCAATCTGCACCATAAAGAAGAGCATCCGGTACAGCGATTTGTTGAAGACTGGAACAGAAGCAGCGCGGCAGAATCGGTCTTCTGCAAGGACTGGATCATCCGGCCTTATCAACATGTCGGGCGCTATGGTGAACAAATTATCAATGCAGAAATCATTAACGTGCAGCAAAAGCAACTGCCGCACCTTGAAGATCTGGTGAGCAAAAAAGGCGACAACCTCAATAACCTGCTGATGCGGTTTGACCGTCAGGCCGGTTACCCTTTTGCGTGGTTTTTCTACATGGTTAAAGGCAAACTGGTGTCACCGCATAATGCAGAAGCCGTGTATCAAGACATAACCGGCGACTTTTCCTACCTGCCCAAACGTGATGAAGCCGTACTGCGTGACTGGATTTCCTCGCCGTATAATTTGTAACGCACAACAAAGTCTGGCCAGGTTAGTGAACCCGGCCAGACTACCTACCGGCTATTGGCTGATTTGATAAGAAAATAATTTTGAAGTGCCATGCGCAGTTTTGGGCGGGAGTTTACAAGCCAATGATGTGTAGGCTTCACTGAGGGCTATAAAGGAAGGCAGGGCAACTTTTCTGGGGTCGCCTAAAAAGAATGGATGGATGAATTTTTCGCCGCCCAGAATACCTATCATTCTGTCTGGCAAAAAATGCGCAGCTTTTATTCTGCATCTAACTCTTCTGGCAGGGTGGTTATTAACCGCCCTAAACCAGCCGCTCAGGCTTCCTGGACGGCGTGGAATATTACAAATGATGTGCGCGGCTTCAGAGTTATGAGTATTGATAATTTCTCCATACTCACCATATTTAATTATCCCCCCAGACTTTTTAACACAGTTAGATCCTGGGTAGGTTTTAGTCTCTGAATAAGCGTTTGATGTAAATAGGATGGAAGCACAGCTTATTAGCGTTGCTGATAATAGTTTCATGGTATTCACCTTCTGGTCTTGATTGTTGTCTACGCTGAATAGATTAAGGCGTTGAGATTGAAAGTGATGTAGCGTATTGCGCAGCTTAATTGATAAAAAATACGCATCAAGCAGGGTATTTTGTCACACGCTTAACGTGGGAAATTTTTTGTGGAGAGCAGCCCGTGTGAAATATTCGGGTTAAATGACTGAGTAGTACAAGGAAGAGGATGATGGTTTGGAGGGAGTCAGCCCCAATACTGACCTGAAAGGGCAGAAAGGGGATGCAATAGAGGGTACTGATCGTTGTTCACCCTTCATCCGTCATCAATAATGATTGGCCAGGGCGAGCCAGAAATGCTGTACCATCGCCTGTTTCGGGGTCAAAGTTCAAAAATATTTCACCTTCCCAGTCGACGCCGGTTTCAAAGGCCTGCATGAAATCATCAGTATCTACCCGATCATGGCTGCGAGCCAATGTGAGCTTACACATGGATGATTTGCACTGCATATCAACCGCTGTGATGTATTCACTTTTATCCATGAAAGCATCAATAACCTGATTTTCAACGTGATGACTCCAGTTGTCATCGCGGACTTCTGATTGAAACAGCATCTCAAAGCCGTGTTGTTGAGCGACCATTTGTTGTTCAAGTAACGTCTGTTGTTCTTCCATATTGGGTGCCTCGCGGGTATCAGGCGCATTCAGGGAGATGGAATCAACATCACTTCTCACCTGTTTAAGGCGACTGCTTAAGACATTTAATTTCTGGTTCATGTCCTCCAGAGCCAGAACCAGTTGCTTATCTGTGCGTGGCGAGGGACTTAAAGCGGGGTGAACATTAGCATCAGTGACGATGTGTGTCTCTTGAGTTGGACGAGAAGCTTGGGTCAGCAACAGGGTACTCGTTACACCCAATAAAAAAATTAAAGAGCTATACAAAACTTTATTGTTCATGATCATTTTCTCAGATAAAAAAAGCTCAATTCAGAAAATTTGCACGCTTATTGGCGAACATAGTAGTGGAATATTTTAGACACACCGTTTGCCGCTGATTTAGGGGGTAATTCACATCGTAAAACGAAATTTGAAAACATATTTGTCTGGCTCTCAGGAAGCTCGACCCTTTGTCTTTGCGTTCCATAACCCGAAGTGCTTCGTTTGCCACCCCAAAATACTTGTATCGAACCTGAAACATAGATATTTTGAGAGATAAAGCGGCATTTCACGTCCTGGGTATTATGTTTATCAATCGCACCAAAATAAGCGTAATCAATTTCAGCCACATCACCGTAAACGCCCCCGTTATCAGTGCGCGGGAGATTACATAATACATAGGCTTTGTGTGTGTCGTGGTTATTGTAAACCGCGCCATGCCCTCCATATTTAACATCACCACCTGACCATTTAACGCAGCTGGATCCAGAATAAGTGGCATCATCAGCTAACGAAATACTGGATACCATCGCAGAAATGACTGTCAGTAGGAGAAAGGTTTTATTCATTTTATTCACCTTGTATGATTAATGTGTCTACGTTGCATAGAATAAGACACAAGGAAAGAAAATGATGTGGTCAATTGCACTGCGAAATAGATAAATTGATCTCAAATAAAAAGGTAATTTTCTACAAGAACTTAGTGCTCTTGACGATGAAAGCCATTGATGATTTGTTAAACTATCATGCCAAGGAGGGGGCTGGCCAATCAGACCCGTTTGCAGCAGATCAGCCAGTATTCGGGCAGCCACCTGGACTTACAGATGTAAAACTTTTAAGAGTGTTGACTACATGACCAAAAAAGCCATTATTTATCTTCACGGGTTCAATTCTGCTTCGCTTGATGTGCACGGGGAATTGCTGGTCAGCAAAGATAAATTGCAAGTAATGCACGACTTTTGTACACAGCATGATATTGTGTTTTTTACCCCCAATGTCGATTACCGTGATTTCAAAACCATTGTCGAAGACATGTTATTTGAATGGAATCAATTTCTTGATCGAGGCTATGATGTCGTATTCATGGGCTCGTCCATGGGCGGTTTCAGCAGTGAATATCTGGCCCTGAAAACCGGTTGTTGCGCCATCATGATAAATCCGGCACTCTCACCTTCCAGCCTGTTGCCGCAATTTGTCGGCGTAGAAGCCAATTATGAAACCGGCCAACCCTATCAATGGCAACAAAGCCACTGTGAACAATATATACCCTATGAACAGGAGCTGGCTGCAAGCGAGCAATCTATTAAAAGAACCCTTTTGCTGGATATGGCTGATGAATTGATAGATGCACAAATGACGCTGGAAAAATACCGCGACAGGGCAAGGGTAGAGACTTTCCAGGGTGGCTCGCATAGTTTTGAACATATGCGGGAGGCATTATCAATGGTTGAGCAGGTGGTGTTTTTAGAAAGTCTAACGGAATAGTTGATTATCATTCATCAAAATATTACCATTACCTTTATCCAGTAAAAAAGAGTTGAGTAACGATACAACGACTGATTAGATGCTTTAGGCGCATAAAATTGATCGGATTGGTTGACGTCATCCAACGGTTTAATGCTGCGCACCTAAAGGCCATCCAAGTAGTGGTTGCAACGTTGATAATTTCACGAGGCTTGAAGAGTCGTATGAGGCGAGAGCCACTCTTTCTGGTCTCCATTTTTTATTTTGTGTAATGATGAGAGCGCTTAGACATGACTAAAAAGAACATGATTTTATTTGTCGAAATAGCATTGGTTTTATTTGGTTTTCAAACGATGCCGAAAGCTTTTGGAGCTTCGACCACTTATTCAGGCGAGGATAGGGATGAATGGCAAGTCGTAGGGTTTTGGGATTATGACGGTGTTGATGGGCAGCAACTTGTGAATGGTCTTGTATTGCGTAATACTTCTGGTGCCGGATTGGGACAAAATTGGAAATCTCATTTAGAATTAAAGACCCACGACTCACTTCCCACAAGGAAACGAACGTTATGGCCGGTAAAAATTAACGCTGACCAACGTAAAGTGTGTGTAAATTACCCGAATTACCCTAGTTACCAGGCATTTATCGATATGCCAGGTGAGAATGCTGATGGATTTTATTCTTTTGGGCAATGCAATGGGGGGAGTTAATAAAATATGAGGAACACATTGACAGCCAAAAGTTAAGCAGGCGTAAAGTGCGATTCCTCCGTCACCGGCGCTCTACAGAGATTAAAAAATAATGGAGTATCACATTGACCGTATTGATACCCTCCTTCCAACAACATTGCCTAAACACCCGCCCATGCATAGAATTGATGCCCTGACAAAAACAACAAAGAGGGTAATATGGCATTTAACAAGAACCTGGAATACGGTGGGCATGCATTAGTCTGGTCTGGTGACTGGACGGCAGAAGGCGCAAGAAAAGCCATCGGAGGGGCGGCCAAAGCAGGCTATGATTACATTGAAATCGCGCTGCTGGATCCTTGGAAAGTGGATGTTGCCATGACGCGAGATTTGCTCAAGGAATACAACATTCGCGCACATGCCTCGCTGGGCTTGTCGGCTACGACCGATGTCACCAGCACCGATCCGGACATCATTACCAGGGGCGATGAACTGCTGCGCAAAGCGACAGATGTTCTGTATGGCCTGGGAGGCACGGAACTTTGCGGGGTTATCTATTGTGCATTGGGAAAATACCCGGCACCAGCCAGTGCAGAGAATCGTCAGAATTCCATTTTGGCCATGCAACGCCTGGCAGATTATGCCGCCGACAAAGGCATTAATATCAACCTGGAAGTCGTCAACCGTTACGAAACCAATATCATCAATACCGGTCTGGAAGGGCTGGCTTTTCTGGATGAGGTCAACCGCTCCAATGCCTTTTTGCATCTGGATACTTACCACATGAATATTGAAGAGGACGGCATGGAAAAGTCGGTGTTGGCCGCAGGGGACCGACTGGGCTTTGTGCATATCGGTGAAAGCCATCGGGGCTATCTGGGTACGGGCAATGTTGACTTCGATACCTTCTTTGCGGCACTCAAAAAAATCGACTATCAAGGGCCGATGACATTTGAATCCTTTTCCTCAGAAGTGGTTGATGCTAACTTGTCCAATACGCTGTGCGTGTGGCGTAATTTGTGGAAAGACTCGCATGATCTGGCTGCAACCGCGCTTGAGTTTATGAAAGCACACTATTGATGACATTTAACCAAATGCATCTTTAAGATCAACGATTTAATAACAACAAAAAGGTATCCCTATGAACATTCTCTTGATTGGCGCGTTCGCATGCATGATGGCTTTGATTATCTCGGCCTGGTTGATGACCTTTGCGCGTTGGTTCCCCATCGAAGGCATCGATGAAAAATTTCTGGTCGATTACAAAACCATGATCAGAGCGCATGTGGATTATGCGTTGATGGCGTTATTCAATCTTGGCTTTTATGGTTTGGGAATAGAGCTGCCGGTGCTCGCCTGCTGGTGTGTTGCCATAGGTGGTTTTGCCAACCCGACGGTGTTTGTTATCGCCGCATTTGATCCGGAATTCTGGAACAAGGCCCATTGGCGAATCTATACCGCCATCAGTTTTGCCATCACCACGATCGGTTTTGTGTGGATAGGCATGACCTTGATTAATACGGTCATCGCTGCGTGATGGTTTAATCGCCCGTGCCGTGAAGCATCTGCTGAAAGCCTGATTTTTTGAGAAGCGGATTCTCTTAAAACAGGCTTCTCAACTATAGTCAGGCTATCGCTTCAACGGACTGATCAAAGGGATGCCATTAGGACCAGAAGGAATATACACCGTCGTGTGGTTTGGCGAGTCTGCCATTTTCAGTTGTGCATTAATAGCTTCATGTTGCAGATAATTCGCCGTTAACGTTGAATTGATGATTTCTTGCGCCTTGGCGATGCCTTTGGCTTCTTCGATTCTTATCTCTGCATCTTTGCGCGCGATCTCAATTTGCGTTTGTTTTTCATCCAGTAATTGCTGCGCAGCTAGTTTTTTTTCAACCGCTTCAGTGACGATGAGAGGATAGTCAATATTCCCGACCACGCCGGAGATGACCACAAAAGGGGTATCTTCAAGATAAGCGTTAAGTTCTTTTATCACATCCGCTGAAATTTCATTACGCTTTTGTTTTACTTCGCGACTGGCCAGATTTTGCACATGCTTTCGCACCATGGAGCGTAAGGGTTCTTTTATGAAGCGCACATAAAAATTGTTGCCCGCATAATTCTCAACCACGTCTTTAATCGTGTTCGGCTGGATTTTTATGATGGTCTGCCAACGCAAGGTAATGTTGAGTTCGTCGCTGGATAAAATCTTGAAACTTTCGGAATAGGTTTTCGGCCTGAAATCAACGTTCTCCACACTGAGGTTTTTTATCGAGTTGCCGTAACTTTCCGGCCCCTTCAATATGCCGGCAAACCCACCTTTGCCCCAAAATCTGGGATGTTCTGTCACATAGCCTTCGTGCCCTGCCGGGCTGGAAGGGTTGGTGCAGCCTGCCAATAAAATGGAAGACATAAAGATCAATAGATATATCGGTTTCATATTCAGGCTCATCAGATAGTACGCATAAAGGCATGCCTCTTAATGCTGGTCGCAGGGAGACAAAACAAAGTGTAGTTGTTGACTGCAAAACGGATGGCGAGGGGAAGGGTGAGAGACAGAAATATTTTTTGATAAACCCCTCACAAAGAGTGGGTATTGGCTGGTATTACCTATTAAGCACACTATAGTTAGGGTTGTTTTAGACTGAGCATGTACACCAGAGAATTAATTTTTTATCTGCTGTGATATGGAAAAAATGATAAATACACAACTAATAACTACCGGGAAGCCAGCGATGATGCGTCCCCGTCATTTTCTGGATATTGAGCCGGTGTATTTCAGCGATCAGGAAAATAACAGTGACAAACAACTGGAGAGAATGGCCTACCTTATCCGCCGTAATCCGCAGGGTTTGCTGCTGCATTTGCAGCGCATTTTTTATTGCTTTCAAACGGATAACCAGGCGCATCTCTATGTCAGTGTAGTGGATCTTTTTTTGGTCTTGAAACACAAGGGAAAGCAACTGGCCGAGCGTGTGCTGCTACATAGTCAAGCCAAACTGACTGATGATCAATTCCGGCAATTAAGCGCCATGCTCGACACACCAGTGCAAAAGACAAGTGTCATGAGCGGTAGTGCGTTGGAATATGTCAGTGTGGAGCCCCTTCCTCTCATTAAAAAATCAGACCTTCAACAGCAAATAGATGATACCGAGCAGATTGTAGAAGATTTTATTGAATACAGTCAGCTTGATGAAGCCATGGACTTTCTGGAAAAACGCCTGCTGTCCACAGGGCTGTCTGATGCAATGCAAAAGCAGTTGCTGGAGTTGTATCAACGTACTGACAGCATGGAACAATTCAGGGATTTCATTATTCTCGCCAAAGAATTTGAATGCAAACTGGTGCCTGACTGGCAACATTTTGAACAACAACTAAGCGCTTCAACCTGACAGGATCATGGATAAAAAACCATTGAAAATTGCCGTGTACGGAATGGATCAACGCAGTGTAAAAACCATGCAGTTGTTTTTAAAAGGCCCGTGTCATGGTGAAGCAGTGATTGTCGCGCCAGAGCAGGCTGATTGTGAATTAATTGATATTGATCATCCGCAGGCAAAAGATTTTTATGATCAATGTCTGGAGAAGCATCCTGAACGTACTCTGCTGGCCTTGTCTCTTGAAAAGGTAGCGTTGGAACATACGCTTTCGTTGACCAAGCCAGTGTCTCGCGACCAGTTTTTACATGTGTTGTCTGACCTGAAAGCGGCATTTCCACAGTTAAAACAGAGTATACCTGAAGCGGAAACGAGCAGAGCGCCTCAAAATACTGAACAGACTTCAAGCATTCCAGAACAACCCGAACAGCCACCGCTCAAACAGGAAGCAGACCCCAAACATGAGCCTGATCATTCCGCTGCACAGCATAATCAGGCGGCGTTTATCGGTATTTTGAATGACATTGATTTTTCCGATCAACAGCAACTTGCTTCTGCTTACTATCAGGCGCAGGACTATCTGCTGGGTTATCTCAAAGCAGTGATCAACCATGCCAAGAGTTCAGGGGACGTCATGCAGATGAGTACCAGTTGGAAAACCATCAGAATTTATCCGCAACATGGCCTGATAAATCTGGAAGCAAATGACAAGCAGCTACGTGCATTTGCCGGTATTCCTTTGCATCAAATTAATAATAATCTGTCATTCAAGGCCATTGGTCGGCCCGAGCCGGATCTGAATGACGAAAACAATCAGACGATTGAGGCTTTTATCTGGAAGCTGGTGATCTGGACATCGCGAGGAAGATATCCCTATAAGCTGGCGCTTGATGCCCCTGTGTATCTTAAACACTGGCCAAATTTTACCCGTTTGTTGATTACTCCGCATGCGTTGAGAATTGCAGCGTTATTGATGCAAGGCCCGCGCTCTGTGTTAGAGCTGGCCAGACAGCTGGATATCAGTCCGCAGTACGTGTTTGTATTTGCCAGCACCTGTTATGAAAGTGGTCTGTTAGCGCCTGCACGCCGTCAATCGGATACCCTGATACAGCCTGTGCCTCCCCCTATTAAGAGGCATAAAGGGTTGTTCAAGAAAATATTAAACAAACTTCATATTCCTGTTCCTGGCGAGTCTGATACCCATGAATCAACATAAGATAATTTTTACCGGTCCGGTGGGCGCCGGTAAAACCACCGCGATCGATTCGATCAGTGATATTCCTGCCATCAAGACGGATGCCGATGCCAGTGATATGACCAGACAACGCAAAAAAGCGACCACGGTTGCTATGGATTATGGCGTCATGAATCTGGAAGGTGGCGAAAAAATCCATCTGTATGGCACGCCGGGGCAAGAGCGCTTTGATTTTATGTGGGATATTCTGGTCACCGGCGGGATTGGGCTGGTGTTACTGGTCGATAACAGCCGCGCAGCACCGTTTAAGGATATGGCTTTTTTTCTTGAGTCATTTTCCGATTTTATTGAAAAAACCAGTGTAGCTATCGGGGTTACACAGATGGATAAAAGCCAAACGCCGACTCTGGAAGAATATTACGCACAATTGAAATCCTTTGATTGCCCGCCACCCGTGTTTGCCGTGGATGCCCGCAAAACTCAGGATGTATCGATTCTTGTGCAGTCGTTGCTATTTGCCATTGATCCGGGAGTCAGCTGTGAGTGAGTCGGTTTCTTATACGCTGACCGAGGGTGTTTTTCTGCAACCGACAGCATCGGGTGCTTATTATGCGGTCTCCGGCAATAGCAAAAACAGCAGCCAACAATTTCTGCAATCCTTGTTGCAACAGAAACAGGCTCCAGCATTGAATCTGGACAATGTGCTTAAGTTGACAGGGTGTGAAACCAAGTCTTCCGCATTTGAAATGCTTCATCATTGCCAGAATCTGAAATGGATTCAAGGGGTGGATGAGGCGATAAAACCACCCGATGATGCATTGGAAGATATGTTGCCAACCTTGCTCGCACATTTTTCTGGCGCAGGAAAAATCCTGCTGGCCGATGAGCAGGGCTTTTATATGGCGAATCATGGCTTTGCACACGAAACGGCTGAAGAGCTCTCCGCCTTGAGTGCGGAAATCAGCACTATACATAATCGCCGTTCCGGGGTGATTAACAAAAACTTGTCGATACCCAGTCATGCCTGGGCCATCGTTGATGCCTACGGACACAGTCAGATTGGCTTTTGGCCGCTGTTTATCGGCACGCACCGCTTCGTGATTGTGAGTGCCGGACGTTCTGAATTTAATCACCCACAATTTATTAATCTGATTTGGGTGCTATGTATTCGCTATGCAAATACATAGACAGTCACAAATTACCTACCTATAGAGGAACTGAACATGAGAGCAGAATTACTGAATTCTATTTTGACGGAATTGAACGGTACGTCGGCAGATATTGAAGCATCCGGCGTGATTTCAACGGATGGTTTGATGATTGCGTCAGTCTTACCTGCAGGGCTGGATGAAGATCGCGTTGGCGCGATGAGTGCCGCAATGTTGTCGCTGGGTGATAGAACCGCCCAGGAACTTAGCCGGGGCCGTCTGGAGCAGGTGCTAATCAAGGGTGACAACGGTTATGTACTGATGACTTATGCCGGTACAGATGCGGTGTTGACCATCATGGCTAAACCAAACACCAAGCTGGGGCTGGTTTTTCTGGATGTTAAACGGGCGGCTCAACAGATTGGAGAGTTGCTCTAGGAGGCTGTCGGGTTATGGGGTTCGCCGCAGTAGAATTATCCATAATCCGACAGTCTCCTGGAGAGTGTTGTCTCTTTCTTCAACCCGTGACGACATGTCCAGGAAACGTCGAACAGCAAATCAAACCCGGCAGCAGCCTAATACCCGCAAAGCACTAAGGGGATCACTATGATTTATGATATGCAGAACGCTGATATTGTTGGAGAATTCAGGGAAACGACGCTGAATTTATTCAACGCGGTCAGCCGCAGAATACTCTATACAGAAATAGAAACGCCTTATCCTGATGGCAAGTTGATCGTCTCAACGACAACACCGGATGGCATTATTACCCATGTGAACCGCTCATTTGTGGAAATGTCCGGTTATCTGGAGGAAGAGCTGATCGGTGCCCCTCATGCTATTTTGCGGCATCCGGATATGCCGCCCGCCGCATTTAAAGAATTGTGGGAGACTGTCCAGAAAGGTGAGAAATGGCAGGGTTATGTCAAAAACCTGCGCAAGGATGGCGGTTTTTACTGGGTCAAGGCCACTGTGATTCCCAATATTCGGAATAATCAGGTGGTGGGGTACACCTCGGTCAGAAGAAAACCGTCCCGCGCCAAGATTGAAGAATGTATTCGAATTTACCCGACCTTATTCTGAAGAGGGAACTGCCATGAGTTTTTTATTTACCGTAAGCCCGGATTTCACGCCTGACCACTTATCAGGCTGGTATATTTTCAATACCTGGCTGCAACAGCAGATTGATCAGCCCATTCATCTTGAAATGTACAATGATTTTGACAGTCAGCGTGAAGCTATTGTCAATGATGCGGTTGATTTGATCTACGCCAATCCATCAGATGCAGCCATGCTGGTTAGAGAAAAAGGTTTTCAGGTGATTGCCAAAGTCAAGGATGCCGCAGACGAAGCTGTGATTGCCTGTAATGCAGAATCCAGCTTGAATGATGTCACCGATTTGAACCCCGGCGCCAACATCGCCTTCGCCCATCATCCCGATGTTAAGCTGATGGGCATGATCATGCTGGAACCGGCTGATCTCGACAGCAGCACTATTACCGAAGTGGAATCTTCAAGCTATGTGGTGATCGCCAAGCATGTGTTACAAAACAACGCTGATGCAGGTGTTTTTCTTGCAGAAGCCTATGATGACTTGTCGGATATGATCAAAAGCCAATTGCGTGTTCTGGTGAGAAGCCAGATCGATGTGATTCACCATGCCTTGCTGGTCGGCCCTAAATTTCAACATCACAGCGAAGCGATTCTGAATGCACTGATTAATATGCCGCACATTGAAAAAGGGCAGGGCGTATTGGAGAGTCTTGGCTTTAGTGGCTGGGAAAAAGTCAGTGAAGAAGACATCGAATTTATGATTGATTTGATGGATACCTTGAATACATGATGAGTTGCCGGGCGAAGGGCTATTCCCGCAAATGTCCTTCGCCATAAGCGACCCATTTGTACGTCGTCAACTCATCTGGCCCGACCGGGCCGCGGGCATGCAGTTTGTCGGTGCTGATGCCGACCACGGAGCCTAATCCATAATCGCCACCCCCGGATAATCGCGTAGATGCGTTAATCAATACCGAAGCCGAATCGACGCGCTGCTCAAACAGACGGGCATTGTGCAGGCTTTGGGTGACGATACTGTCGGTATGACCAGAGCCGAAATGGTTGATGTGGGTGATGGCGGCCTCAATACCGTCAACTACTCTGACGGATAATATTGGCGCCAGATATTCGGAATGCCAGTCATCTTCACTGGCGGCTGTCAGATCAGGCAGGATTTGTCGAGTTTGATCACAGCCACGTAATTCAATGTTGTTTTGCCTGAATGCCGAGCTTAGAAGCGGCAGCGCATCGGCAGCACAGCGTTTGTCTACCAATAGGGTTTCCAGCGCGTTGCACACCTGTACGCTCTGGCATTTTGAATTAACAGCCAGCTTTACCCCTTGTTCCAGATCAGCATCCTCGGCAATGTATAAATGGCAGATGCCGTCATAATGTTTGATCACTGGTATGCGGGTGCCTTCGGCAATGCGTTGGATCAATGCTTTGCCACCGCGTGGAATCAGAACATCCACCGAGTCATGTTGGTGTAGTAATGCTCCGACAGATTCATGGCCGGGAATACGGATAATCTGAATCGCATGCTGCGGCAGTCCTGCCGCCATTGCACCTTCAATTATGGTATCGGTCAGCAGGGTGTTGGTTTTAATCGCCTCTGAACCACCCCGCAAAATTACCGCGTTGCCACTTTTTATACAGACGCCAGCCGCGTCACTGGTAACATTGGGACGCGATTCATAAATGATACCGACGACACCCAGCGGAGCAGATTTTTTATATACCCGCAGACCATTGGCATTAGTATGGCCCTGCAGTACACGGTTCAGTGGATCGGGGCGTTGCGCCACTTTATGCAGACGTGACAGCATGTAATCAAAGACCTTGTCGTTAATAGTCAGGCGTTTGACCATGGCCGCAGACTGGCCCGCTGCACGCGCCTGTTCCACGTCCTGCGCATTAATGTCCAGCACGAGCTGTCTGGACGCTTGCATCGCTTCCGCCATACTGGCTAACGCACGATTTCGCTGTTTTTCTGAGGATGAAGCCAGTACGCGAGAGGCAATACGGCTTTGTTGGGCAATGGTTTTGACTGAGGGTGCTGGCATATGTATCGGAAGTTCTTTAGAGGGAAACTGTATTGAAATTGAACGTGTTTCCACAAACAATTAGGTGCTTTTAATATTTAGCCGCCATCGCTGACAACGGCAACGCCTTGATTTTACTGGCGTGCCCGGCACTACCAAATGCTTCATAGCGTGCCTGACACAGTGATTGCATGGCATCACGTGCGGCAGAAGTGACTTTACGCGCATCAAATTCTGCGACGTTTTCCGGTTGCGCAATAAAACGGCGCATGGCACCGGTAGAAGCCAAGCGTAAATCGGTATCAATATTGATTTTACGCACCCCGTATTTAATGCCTTCCACAATCTCTTCCACCGGTACGCCATAGGTTTCCGGAATATCGCCGCCGTGTTCATTAATCACCTTCAGCCATTGCTGTGGCACCGAGCTGGAACCGTGCATAACGAAATGGGTATTTGGCAGACGCTGCTGCAACAGCTTCAAGCGGCTGATGACCAGCACTTCACCTGTGGGCGGCTTGCTGAATTTATAGGCGCCGTGGCTGGTGCCGATTGCCACCGCCAGCGCATCTACTCCGGTTTGTTTCACAAAATTGACAGCTTCATCAGGGTCAGTCAACAGCTTGCCGTGTGCGTCGCTGCCGACTGATATATCTTCCAAGGAGCCAAGACAACCAATTTCGCCTTCCACCGAGACCCCGCAGGCATGCGCCATGGTTACCACGGTACGGGTGACATCCACATTGTATTCAAATGAGGCCGGCGTTTTCATGTCTTCCAGCAGCGAGCCGTCCATCATAACCGAACTGTAACCGGTTTGAATCGCCTGTGCACAAACCCGCGGTGCCGGGGAGTGATCCCTATGCATCACCAGTGGAATATGTGGCCATTGTTCCACCGCCGCGGCAATCAAATGGCGCAGAAAAATATCTCCGGCATAACGATGCGCTCCGGCCGAGCCCTGCATAATCACCGGGCTGTCACACGCATCCGCCGCCTGCATAATCGCCTGCATCTGCTCCATATTGCTGACATTAAACGCCGGCACCCCAAAACTGTACTCAGCAGCGAAATCAAGTAATTGACGTAACGAAATCAAAGCCACAAACGGCGCTCCTCAAAGGATTTTTGCTGCCACCTTATCACCATCGGCTGTTAAATTGAATCTGTGACTGGTATTTTTATTTTAGGTGTAAGGCTTTAAGATAAAATTCTCTGCAGGCACTGAAAACAGGAGAATGTTGCATTACTATCGATATACATGTGTTCAAATTCTAGATTAGGAGGCTTAATGACGTTTTTGCTACAAGTTTTATTCGTTTTAAGTTCATCATTGATTGCATTTACCAGTAACGCCGAAACCGATGGTAAATCGCATTATGCAGACGCTTATGCAAAACACGTTAGACATGGAAAACAGCTTATGGCCAGAGGTTTTGAACAGCGAGGTTTAACTTCAGAACAAGCGGCTAAACAAGCTGGTGTATTTGTTGAAAAAATAATTAATTGCCATCTTAAATATATTGATTCTTATCCAATAGAAGTCAAAGAGGTCATGTTTAATAAAATCGCATCTGGAGGATCATATCCTGATGCAGAAAATGATGGTTGCTGAAGCTGAGCTCACTGGCAATAAGGAATGGGAGTCACAATTTATTGCTGCAACTGAACAGAGTGTAAATTGTATAAAACGGTAATTCACACATTGTGGGTTGTTACACTGATGAATTGAACATATCTCATGAAGACGTCCTTGAGGTTGGTTGGAGCCATTGGATTTGGCTGTCTGGTTTACGTGGGCGTAATTTTTTGCTTCCTCTTGGATGTGGTTTTTAATAAAGCAAAAGTCACCACTGGGATATTGAATGGAATCCTGAATGTTGCTGGTTCCGCTTTGTCTGTGGGATCATGCTGATTGCATTTGGTTGGAAGGATCAGCAAGAGGTAATAATTTGAGCAAAAGTACTACAAAGGTTTCACCTATTCTTCATAAAAACGTCACGGGATTGTCACTTTGTCAACGTATGTTTTGACCTCCTTTAAAAAACAACAAGGTGGAAGGGATATGAAAACGACAACGTTGATAACGACGCTTTTGCTCGCATTAGCCGCAAATGTGGCTTGTGCAGGACCCAAGGCGAGCCATTATTATCATAAGAAAAACAAAGCATTCAGTTTTGCGCTGATTGGTGATGTGCCTTATGGCGTACCTGCGGGTTCAGAATATTTGCCGTATGACAATATGGTGGAAGAGATTAATGCCGATAAAGACATTCGCTGGGTTTTGCATGCAGGTGATATCAAAAGTGGATCTAGCGAATGCAGTGATGAGCTGTTTTACGACAGAAAGAAACGCTTTAACCAATTTAAACGTCCGCTGATTTTAACCCTGGGTGATAACGAGTGGACGGATTGCCATCGCGTTAGAGCCGGCGAATATCAACCTTTGGAGCGTCTGGCCAAATTGCGTGAGATTTTCTATAGCAAGCCGGGTAAAACGCTGGGCAAAAGAAAAAAATGGGTGCGCACTCAAGCCTGGCTTGACGGCTTTGAAGAATTCCCGGAAAACGTGATGTGGAGTAAAAGCAATGTCGTATTTTCTGCTATTCACATCGTAGGCAGTGACAACGGATTGAAAGCGTTTGATGCAAACGGCAGTGCCGTCAGAACTGTGGCAGACGATGAAGAAGTTGCGCGCCGTACTGAAGCCGCTATCTACTGGTTGCATAAGGCATTTGATCAAGCTGAAAGAAGAAATGCAGCGGGTGTTTTTATCATGATCCATGCGAACCCGGATCTGGAAAAATTGTATCTGGAATCAGCAGAAAGAGATGAAAATGGGCGTTTGTTGAGAACGGGATTTAGAGAATTCCTGATTGAATTCGCAACACGCAGCAAAGAATTCGGCAAGCCGGTAATCATGGCGCATGGCGATTCTCATTACTTCCGTTTAGACAAACCCAAGTTGCCTGTTAACCTGACTGATGCGGATGCATTCTTGCCAAACTTCACGCGAGTGGAAACCTTTGGCTCCAGCAATGTTCACTGGATCAAAGTACTGGTTGATCCTAAATCTGATGAAGTTTTTCAGTTTAGCCAGCAATTGGTTGAAGGTAATATGTAAGTTTGTATGATATAAAAATCGCTCTATCTGTTTGGTGGAGCGGTTTTTATCTACACTCCTTTGGTTAAGGCTGGCTTTGTTGTCCCGTCCTGACTGTATGTTGTTGCCATAATCAGATATGGCAGAATGCTTCAAATTGAATATTGCTAATGCAGCTATTCCTCATCACGAATGAGTTTAGGGCGCTACACTAAGAGACTGTCGGATTATGGATGATTCTACTGCGGCGATGGGACATCGGCTGAATTTTCCGGTCTTTTTCATTACGTAGCCCCACACTATGCGCCTCAAAAGATCAAAAAAAATCCGCTCGATGTCCCACTCGCCTCGCGACGAACCCCATAACCCGACAGCCTCCTAGAGGACATAGTTCTAGAAATGACTATGAGGTATGTACTCCTTACGTCATATTTTATGAACGAGATGTTAGAAAAAATCCTGCGTTGACAATCCGTTGTCAGCGAGCATAAAAAAACCAGCGTGGAAGCTGGCTTTACTTGAGAAAACCTAATGTTTTCAATAATTTGTATGGTGGGTCGTGAGCGATTCGAACGCTCGACCATCGCATTAAAAGTGCGGTGCTCTACCGGCTGAGCTAACGACCCGACAAAGATTGACAATTATAACGAGAAATTTTTGTTTGGCAACTGTTTTTGTCACCATTTTGTAAAACTATACTGCAATACCTACCTGAAGCGCTTCGAACCAGTCGAGGAATTTCTTTACGTCATCGCCTTTGAAGATGCGACCATGTTGAGGCGCCATGATGTCTATGTCCAGCTCTCTCACCCGCTCTATCCAGACACGTTTGGCCTGGTTGGACGGCATCCAGCGCTGGTGGAAGAAGCGCATTTTTTCTACGTGCGCATCAAAGTCGTCTACAAACATGGGGGTGCCGGATTCTTCAAGGGCTGCGCCAATATCCCCAGACATCAGAATTTTTGCTTCCGGGTCATACACGTTGAAGTTTGCCGAGGAATGCAGGTAATGTGCAGGGATGAGTTTTAATTCTACGCTATCAAGTTGAATGACGCCGCCATTATCTGGAATGCCAACATATTCGATGGTTTCACAACCAAAATGGCGTAAAAAACCTTCCCATAATTCAGGTGCGTGAAGTTTGGCGTGGGGTAATGCCTGGTCCCATAAGCCTAACGAGGAGATGATGTCCGGGTCTTGGTGGGAAGCAAATAAATCGGTAATTTCTTCTACAGGGGCATGGTGCAGTACAGCAGCAAGCATCGGAGCAAACAACTCAACACCACCGGGATCAAGTAGCAAGCATCGTTTGCCTGTTCTGACGACATATTGGTTGGTATCAATGATTTTCTCTGGTTTGTTTGGGTCACGGGCGAACATAATCCACTGATATGCCCCCTCGTAAATTTTAGTCATTTGCATGGCGGATAACCTCGGTAGTTGTTATAGCTATAGTTAGGCGGCTTCGCTTAAATTGATAACGTTAAGTGCACTTCTGCATTTTTGTACTTTTTCATGAATGATTTGGGCCGCATGATCAACACTTTCTGCGACGGCTTGCAGACTTTGCAGATATTCACCTGCTTGTGAAGCTTCAATGCGCGAGTTTGCTGCGATAACTCTGGCTGCTCTGGCAGGGTGCATGACCTCTCCGAGTTGATCGAGGAGTAGAGAGACATGCTGGTTGAAGTGTTTGCGGCATTCCAAATTTTGTTCTGAAGCATGCTGTAATGAGGGATGAAGTGTTTCACTATAGCGAGCTTCCACGGCCAGAGTGTTGACTTCCTGCAGTTTGTTGTAGGCGCTGGCGGTGCGATACTCATTTACAGTTAATTGGTAGAGTAACAACGCATGCTCGTTAATGTCATTGACCAGCTCAATGGTTTCTTTGGCCAATTCATTAATAAAATCTGTAATGGGCTGAAAGCCTTTTGCTTTCTCTCCTGCCCTGAATGCGATAGCTTTTGCGTTTGCAGCGGCCAGGGAAATCTCTTTTGCAACATCCATTACTGCGCTTAATTCTGCCGCAATGGAGGCTACGGCAACAAATTGAGACTTGGTTTGTGAGTTATTCATGCGGTTTGTCTAAGCAGTCTGAGTTTTTGTAACTAGCTTAGACCTAGAAAGGTATTTTGCCTACCTGAATGCAAGAATAATAAGGATGGGAGGGTAAAGAATTAAAAAGAGTGAAAGGAGCGTTATCGCCACCCATTGTGAGTAGCGGCGATAAGGCTGGTGATCAAGAAAAGCGTATTCTGATCAGTTGAATGCGTGGTATTTGCTTTTTACTTCAGCAAAGATTTCAGAGGCTTCAGTCAAAAGTTTCTCAGCTTTGTCGTTGTCCCCTTTTTTAAGTGCTGAACGGGCTTTAGTGACGCGTTCTGTTGCTTTAGAACGCAAGCGCCATACGACATTGCTTTCAATGCGTTTTGCAGCTTGTTTTACCTTTTTCAAAATGGGCAAAATGCTTTTTTTGTCTTCTCCACTTTGTACCGCAGATAATGCTTCAGCAGTCAGGTCGACGCAAGCATCAATTGCGGCAGCCACTTCTTCCGCTGTTGCGTTCTCAATTTTTCCCGCAGCAATGGCTGTGGGTGCAACTGAAACCATTGCAAAGGCTAAAGCAAATGCCATAACAAATTTTTTTATGAATTCCATGGGTAAAAATCCTCGTTGTGTTGTAATGTGTTCAGGCTCATTCCGAGCCGCTGGCAATGGTAACATAAAACACAAAAAGTTCTTTATTTTTAATAAGTTACAACCTTGTGTGTTGTGTGGTAATTAAGTGTTTTTTGCTTGTCGCTTAAAGGCTCAAATTCTATAAACACAGCGTTCAACCCAAAATGGGTTTAAAATAACCAGATTTTATTTAATTCAAGTACGGCTTTGAAAAACACGATACGCATAGCCACCCGGAAGAGTCCACTTGCCTTATGGCAGGCGGAGCATGTGGCGAAATTGATTGAGCAAAACTTTCCAGAGACGACAACTGAACTGGTGACCATGGTGACCCGGGGAGATAAGATTCTGGATGCGCCTTTGGCAAAAGTAGGTGGGAAAGGGTTATTCGTTAAAGAACTTGAGCAAGGGATGTTGCAGGGAGATGCCGATCTTGCGGTGCATTCGATGAAAGATGTGCCGGTAGAATTTCCTGAAGGCTTGCATCTTTCAGTGATTCTGGAAAGGGAAGACCCCACAGATGCGTTTGTTTCTAATAAATATGCTTCGTTGGATGAGTTGCCGCAAAATGCCAGAATCGGGACATGCAGTTTGCGTCGCCAATGCCAGATTAAAGCACGCTTTCCTGATGCTGAAATTTTGGATTTGCGGGGCAATGTAAATACCCGACTGGCGAAGCTGGATAATGGTGATTTTGATGCCATTATCCTTGCATCAGCCGGGTTAAAGCGCTTGGGCATGGCTGACAGGATTGCCGCATCTTTGACACCGGAAGAAAGTTTACCGGCGATTGGCCAGGGAGCAATAGGCATTGAATGCCGGTCTGAGGATGCTGAGGTCAATGAAATTTTGCAGACGTTAAAAGATGAGCCGACAACGATAAGAGTTACGGCAGAGCGAGCCATGAATGAACGCTTGAATGGGGGATGCCAGGTGCCGATTGCCGGTTATGCTGAAATTGTGAATAACCAGTTATTTATGCGTGGTCTGGTTGGAAGCCCTGATGGCCGTCAAGTGTTTCGTGCAGAAAAGCGAGGTGATTTGTCGGAAGCAGGTCGATTAGGAATTGATGTTGCCGACGCTTTATTATCGCAGGGGGCCGACAAGGTATTGACCGAGCTGTACAATCACGAATGACTGGTTTGCGCGGAATGACTATTGTCGTGACACGTCCGGTCAACCAGGCGGGCAATCTATGTGAAAAGATTGAACAGTTAGGAGGAAAAACGATCAGGTTACCACTTTTGCAGATTGAACGGTCGGAAGAATCTGGCCAGCTGGAAACCCGGTTAGCCGGAAACCCTGACATCAAATGGTTGATATTTATCAGTACAAATGCAGTAAATTTTGCGCTTGCGGGGAACAATGGCAAAATACCCAATATTGAAAAAGTCAGAGTGGCGGCTGTGGGTAAGGCAACAGCGAGCGCTTTAGAAGAAAAAGGCATTCAGGTCGATGTATTGCCTGAACAGGCTTATAACTCTGAAGCGTTACTTGCTGCTCCTGAATTCAGCCAGTTTTCAGGGCAACAGATCATCATTGTGCGTGGTGAAGGCGGGCGTGAATTATTGGCTGATAGGCTGCGTGACAGAGGTGCAGATGTGACTTATTTAGAAGTCTATAAAAGGACGATGCCTGATGTTGATCGGCAATTATTGTCGCCGGGTTTGCAACAACGGTCGATTTCTGCGGTTATTTTGACCAGTGTGCAGGCATTACAGAATTTCAGGACGATATGGGGAGAGGACATGCAAGCATTTGTTCAGATACCTTTTGTCGTCATCAGCCAGCGTATTGCAGAGCAGGCGCAAGGTTTTGGATTTAAAAATTTGGTCGTAAGTGCAGGCCCTCAGGATGATGATATCCTGACTGCATTAACCGGCTTACAACGGGGAGAACAGTGGCAGAGGTAACAGAACAACAAGCGGCTGATACGGTTGCGGAAAATCAGGAGCAGCCGGTACAGGTTCAAGTTAAAAATTCCAATAATTCAACGCTGTTGGTTATTGTGCTGGTTGTATTGATGTTGGTCCTGGCCGGCGCAGGATTTTATTTGATCCAGCAATTGCGCGAGCAGTTGGATACAACCGCCCATCAGAACGAGCTGAAAATGATTGAGATGAACAAGCAGGTGAATGCTTATCAATCTCAACTGGCTGCCATGCAATCACAACTTGCCACGATGGACGCGGATGTGACGGGAAAAGATAGCTATTTCGACAAGAAAATCACGGATTTTTCCGAGCTGCATAGTGAAAAGCTGAACCTGGTGCGTAAGGAGCTGGGAGATTCCATCACCTTTGTACAAAGGCAATTAGGCAAAACCCGCGGGGACTGGCTGGTTGCTGATGCTGAATATTTATTGAGTGTCGCAAATCAACGCCTTTATCTGGTCGGCGATTTGAATACGACCCGCGAAGCGTTGATTGCTGCAGATCAACGATTGCGTGAAAGTGGTGATGCTTCAGTGTTCAAAGTGCGGGAACAAATTACCAAAGAACTGGATGCACTGAATCAGACCAGCATGCCCGATATTGTGGGCAATTATGCGACGTTGCAGAACCTGAAAGAGAAAGTGAAAGAACTAGCCGTACGTTTGCCGCATGCCGGCAAAAAAATCACCGAATCCAGTTCTATTCACAGTCATGAATCTCCTGATGATCATAAACATAGTGTTCTGACCACTATCTTTGCTCAATTGGAAGGTTATGTTACGTTGCGCCACAGTGATTTGGCTGTGACAGAGATTTTGAAACCGGAAGAGGCCAAGTTTATCAAAAGCCAGATGGGGGCAAAACTTGAGCTGATCAAAATTGCCATGGTGCAGGAAAATGATGCGCTGTATAAAGAAGCCATTACCGATGCTCAGCAATGGTTGAAAGCCAACTTTACCATGAATGAGTTTGCCCAGGCCTTCAATAAAGAGCTTGATCAACTGTTTCAGGTGCAAAGTAAGGGGAGTTATCCGGATATCAGTGTCTCATTGAAAATGTTGCGTGATATTGTCAAACTGAGAATTGACGGCGACAAGGTGATTATGGATCAGTCAACCCCTGAAACCGTGCAAGATACCAAACCTATTCAAGCGCCTGAACCCGCATTAGCCGCCGAACCTGAATCAGCTGAAACGTCAGCGCCAGCCGAATAACAGAAGATGATGAAAAGTATCCTTTTTTTCTTGGCGCGCTGGTTATTGCAATACTGTTAGCGTTTGGTATTCATGCGTGGCTGACTCAATATGATGATCCCGGCTATGTATTGATGGGGTTTGGCCACTGGTCGCTGGAAACATCGTTGGTGGTGTTTCTGATGGCACTGATATTTGCATTTTTCTGTTTTTATTTTTTCTTCCGCTTACTGGGCTATCTGTTCCGACTGCCAGGGCGAATGAAAAACAAAGGGCGTTCTGTCAAAATGAATCGTTCTCAGGACGCTTTGATTGCAGGGCTGGTTGATTCAGCTGAAGGGAACTGGGAAAAGGCGGAAAAAGTGTTGATAAAACATGCGACCAACAGCGGTGCCCCTTTATTGCATTATTTGACAGCGGCACGCGCAGCGCAGTCGAGAGGTGCAATCGCCAAGCGTGATGAATACCTTGGCATGGCCGCACAACAATCAGCCGATACGGATATTGCAGTGGGCTTAACCCGTGCCGAACTGCATTTGTCTGAAAAACAGTTTGATCAGGCATTGCAGACATTGACCGAACTGCATACTATTGACCCTGGTCATGCCAGTGTTTTGAAAATGATGCATCAAAGTTATGAGTTGGCAGGTGATTGGGAAGGGTTAAGCAAGTTAATTCCGTCATTGCACAAAAACAAAATATTGATGGAAGCTGAAGTTAAACTGCTGGAAACGGAAACCCACAGTAATTTGCTTAGACAGGCCGCACATGATGGCAGTATAGGCGAGATTCAATCGTGTTGGGAAAACGTACCGGAACATATTCGATTGGTGCCCGGCGTTTCCAGTATTTATTATGCCGCCATGATTGAAGTGGGGGCGGGCGCAGCAATAGAAGAAGCGCTGGTGAATTCGTTGATAAAAGGCTGGGATCATACGTTACTTGTACTGTACGGCAATATTCAGATGGAAGATTACGCAAAACAGTTACAAACAGCAGAGCAGTGGCTGGCCGTTCATCCTCATGATGCTGTGTTGTTACGCGTTTTGGGTAAAATTAGTGCAAAATGCGAGCAAATGGAAAAAGCAGAACAATATCTGGCAAAAAGTATTGCTTCAGACCCTACCGTGGCAGCCTATCAAATGTTGGGTGACCTGCTTATGGGAAAAGGTGAAATGGAAAAAGCCAGTGACTGCTTTAAAAAAGGGCTGGAACTGGCATCGACAGAAGTTGTGCAAAGCGTAGAGAATATTTCCGGATAAATTTGTCTAAACATTTCTTATAGCGTGGTGAATGACGTGAGGGACAAAATTAGTGTCTTACTAGTTGATGACCATGCCGTTGTCAGGGCTGGATATAAGACGTTTCTGCAACTTGCCGATCTTGTCGGGCAGGTTCATGAAGCGGATGACGGTAAATCAGCCTGTCAGGCTTATCAGACATATCGTCCTGATGTTGTCATTCTTGATTTGTCTATGCCTGGAATAGGCGGGCTGGAAACAATCCGCAGGTTACTGGCTTATGATGCTTTGTGCAAAATTCTTGTATTTAGCATGCATAATGAAGCTGTGTTTATTAACCGTGCGCTTCAAGCAGGTGCAAAAGGCTATATTGATAAAAGCAGTGCGCCGGAAACGTTAGTCAATGCATTATACAGAGTGGCTCAGGGCGAGCTCTTTATGGCAGACAGTTTGGCAGATACCCTGCCAGATCACGCTGATGAAGATACTGATACCCTTCGATTGAACTTATTATCTCCCAGAGAGTTTGAGGTTTTTTGCCTGCTTGCCAGTGGGCTGACGTCTAAAGACGCGGCTGAAAAGTTGTTTTTAAGCAATAAAACTATCTGCAATCATGCAACGTCAATCAAAGAAAAACTGGCTGTAAAATCTGTTGCAGAATTGACGTTACTGGCTGCCCGGCTTGGCTTAATCACTACGCAGCTTTAGCTTGAGAGAACGCTCCTGATCATTTAACCTTAACGGTGAGTAATTGAAACTCACTGTAGGTGTGTTTAGACAATATTACCAATGATCATTCTAACTTGATACTCAGTCACTCATGAATACCCCATCACAGCCGTCAACACCTGAAAGCCAGAGGTTGTTCAAAACTTTATGGTTCATTTATTTGTTTTTATTGATTTATGGAACCTTGTTTCCCATCGGTGACTGGGATTGGGAGCAGGGAAGCATAAGCCGTTTTTTTTCAATTGCAGTTCCCGAAAATGTATCTAAAGCTGATTTTGTCATGAACTTGATTGTTTATGTCCCATTTGGCTTTTTAGGCGTACTTGTCAGTCAATCACGACGTGCATCCGCCATTATTATGATGGGGATAGCCGGATTGTGTTTGTCATTTTGTCTGGAGTTTTTTCAGCAATTCCTGCCACAAAGGGTGACCTCCTTGTCTGATGTGTTGTTAAATACGTTAGGCAGTTTCGCCGGTGCCTGGTGGGCATTTTTATTTGGTCATTCAGCGGTACAGAAACGTCTCCATCTGTGGGCAAAAAATAATGTCTCGGACAAACCTTTAAGTAAGCTCGGATTGTTTTCAGTCTGTTTATGGAGCAGTGCGCAACTGAGTCCTTTTGTTCCTTCAATTGAATTAAGTTATTTGTTGCAAGGGGTGTCTCCTCTGCTAAGAACGTTGACGGACTTTAGTTTGTTTAATGTTAAAAAATATTTAGCAGAAGCCTTGTTGTTCAGTGTTTACATGATAATCGCGCGAACGTCATTAGTAAGATCGCCTGCAAATTTAAAACTGATCCTGCTCTTTTTTAGTGGTGTTCTACTACTGAAAATACCGGTGTTAAGCCGCCAGATTTCTCTGGAAAACCTATTGGCAATGTTATCTGCTTTCCTGGTTTTACTGGTGACGTATCAAATTAAATATAACTCCCTTAAACACCAGGCATTTTTTGCAGCTTTAGCGAGCTATTGCATAAGCTCTCTGGTCTATGGGAACAATGATGCATTGCATGAGATGAACTGGATTCCATTCGCCCAACAAATGAATACATTGGTGGGCATAGATGACCTGATTGCTCAAATCGCCTTGTTTTCTGCTATCAGTTTTCTAATGGCTTCGTGTTTTCCTCAAAAGAAAGAAATGTTGCTGTTATGGGGCAGTGTATTCCTAATTATTTTTGTTTTCGGGTTGGAATGGAGTCAGCAGTACATTCCTGGGCGTTACAGTGATATTACTGATGTTGTCATCGCGTTTTCCACCTGGCTGGTGTTTATTACATCGACGAATGAATATCAGAGCCAGGCTGAAAAACCGATTACTAAGTCGCGACGTCGTTCAAAAAGTAAAATGTCAGCGTATATTATAGGCGCAGGTTTTTTTGCTCCAGTATTACTGTTGATATTTTGGAATCAAGAAATAACAAGTAGTAACTCTATTCAGGCCCCGGCGTACAATCAACCTTTATATACTCTGCCTGAAATTAATGAGCTTCCTGCTGTGAATTTGCCTGGTTTTATGGCTGATCATCCGCGGCTACCTTCCCCTGATTTTTCTGACATTAGAACATTACAGATGAAAAATCCGCTGTACTTTAAAAATAAGCGTATTTCGGCTCAACGCGGAGATATCAATGCGAGAATTCTGATCGCATATACATCTCCCGGGGAAATTGACCTGAATCGTTTACATGAAGATTTAATGGCATTGAAATTTTCTGGCCGTGGACAAGCCCAAACAAATCCTATTGCTGTTGCTTATGACTGGTTGTATTTACAGTGGACGCATAGTCAACAATCTTCATTGAGAAGGAAATTGGTTGAAGCCTGTGATTACCAAATTCATATTATCCGCAACAAAATGGCGTTGTCTCCCTACAATGTGTTCCTTTATAACAGTCCATTCCAATCGATGATGATGGCAGCAATTGCTTTGCACAAGGATATTCCAGAGCAGGATGATTTATGCATGAGATTTACTCATGATTATTGGAAAAACCGAGTTTTACCTGTGTGGCGGCAAGTGATGGGTAAAAATGGCGGTTGGCATGAGGGGGCTGAATATGTAGCGATTGGTATTGGAAAGGCGGTATATAAAGTTCCTGCCATGTGGAGGGCTGCTACCGGAGAGGATTATTTATTGAAGGAATCGGGTATTTCAGGCTTTTTGGATTTTCTGGTGTACCGCACACGCCCTGATGGCAGTCACATTCGCTGGGGGGACGGGATGTTTTTTAACCGAAAAGTACAGGATAAAAATGCATTGGCAATTGAATTGAATCATTTCGCTGCTTACAGCTTGCATGGTTGTCCTGAAGAAAACATGCCTTCATCGTATCCTTGGGGGCCATTAACCTCAAACTATTATTGTCTGTTTGAGGCTGAAAAAAAGCTACCTTTAACCAAATGGTTTGATGGAATAGGGATGGTGATTGCCCGTAGCAGCTGGGAAAAAGATGCCACCTATGTGGTTTTTAAGACGGGTGATAATTATTGGTCACATACCCATCTTGATCAAGGCGCATTTACTATTTTTAAAGGTGCTCCGTTGGCTATTGATAGTGGGGTATACCATGGATATGGTTCAGATCATCATAAAAATTATATGTATCAGTCGATAGCTCACAATGTTATTACTGTAACCGATCCAGAGGATAACCTCCCGTTGCTGAGTAAGAAAAACAAAAAAAATAAAAAGCCCCGCTCGATAGCAAACGACGGTGGGCAACGACGAGTAGGGTCAGGGTGGGGCAGGCGAGCCCCTTTAGATATTCATGAATGGAATCAACATATTGATGACTATCATACTGGGAAAATTGAACGATTTTATGAAGATAAACAGTTTGTTGTCGCCATTGCAAACTTGACACCAGCGTATACGAATTCTAAATCTGGGACAGGGACATTTCATGCAAGAACCCGTAGAGTAGAAGATTACTGGAGAATTTTCGTTTATGACCGGGTATTTGATGCCGTGTTGATTTTTGACAATATTACGGCGACTGATGAAAGTTTCACCAAAAGATCAATCTTTCATTCATTAAATCGACCTTATATGGTGGGGAATCGCATTACAACCAGAGCAGAAGGGCGAGCCAGGTCAAACCAGGTGGATGGGGTGCTGGATGCAACCGTGTTATTCCCCCGGCAATCGTATATAAACATCATCGGCGGGAAAGGCAATGAGTTTTTTGTAGGTTACAAAAACTATGATGAAAAAGGGAAATTATCAGGCAATATGGATAATGGAAGAAAATATCCGGTAGAACCGGGAAAGTGGAGGGTTGAAGTCATTCCTTCCAACCCCCAAAAACAGAACCAGTTTTTGACGGTTTATGATCCAAAACTCTCAACGCAGGAAAAAGAAATGGATGTATTACCCATTTCAGACAATGAAGGTGTGGGTGCTGAGTTAAAACAAAAGGATAGAAGTCATTTGTTTATGTTTTCTAAGCAATCTAAACAGCTGACGATTCATATTCATTCTGAAGAAAATAAAGAGCAAGAAATAGTGATTTCGAACCGGCCTCAATGAAGAGAAGGTCGCATGTTTTCGGAATGGGTCATGTTGACCGAGTAAATTCAACTGGGGGATTTCAGGGCTAAAAAAGCTGATCCCATAAGTTGTCAACGTGCTTCACCACTGCTTCATCCATGACAATCGGTTTCCCCCATTCGCGGCTGGTTTCACCCGGCCATTTATTGGTGGCATCGAAGCCGACTTTGGAACCCAGGCCAGAAACCGGTGAAGCAAAGTCAAGATAGTCAATAGGCGTGTTTTCCAGCAAGGTGGTATCACGGGCAGGATCCATGCGTGTGGTCATCGCCCAGATGACATCCTGCCAGTTGCGTGCATCCACATCATCATCAACGACGATGACGAATTTGGTGTACATAAACTGGCGCAAGTAAGACCAGGTGCCGAACATGACGCGTTTAGCATGGCCGGCGTATTGTTTTTTCATGCTGATGACGGCCATGCGGTAGGAGCAGCCTTCCGGCGGCAGGTAAAAGTCGATAATTTCCGGGAACTGCTTTTGCAGAATCGGGACGAAGACCTCGTTAAGCGCCACGCCTAAAACAGCCGGTTCATCCGGTGGACGGCCGGTGTAGGTACTGTGATAGATGGGGGATTGGCGTTGGGTGATGCGTTCGATGGTAAATACTGGAAATTCTTCGACTTCATTGTAATAACCTGTATGGTCACCATACGGGCCTTCCGGCGCGGTTTCACCAGGGTAGATAAAGCCTTCCAGTACGATTTCGGCGCTGGCAGGCACTTGCAAGCCAGTGAGTACGCCATTGGCCACTTCGGTTTTGCTTCCGCGTAACAATCCGGCAAAGGCATATTCTGACAGAGGATCGGGCACCGGGGTGACTGCGCCCAGAATGGTGGCAGGATCAGCCCCCAATGCGACGGCAATCGGGAAGGGGTTGTCAGGATGTGTCGCCAGCCAGTCTTGATAATCCAGTGCACCGCCACGATGTGCCAGCCAGCGCATGATCACCTTGTTTTTGCCGATCACCTGTTGACGGTAAATCCCCAGGTTTTGGCGATCTTTGTTGGGGCCTTTGGTAATCACCAACGGCCAGGTAATCAGCGGCGCTGCATCTTCCGGCCAACAGGTCTGGATCGGATAATTGGACAGATCAATGTCATCTCCTTGCACTATAACTTCCTGGCACGGTGGTGATTTAATCACTTTGGGCGCCATGTTAAGTACTTGCTTGAATACCGGCAGTTTCTCTACTGCATCAAACATGCCCTTGGGAGGTTCAGGCTCTTTTAAATAAGCCAGCAGTTTGCCGATCTCACGCAGTTCGCCGACCGATTCTGCCCCCATGCCCATAGCAACGCGTTTAGGTGTGCCAAACAGATTAGCTAGTACCGGGATATCAAAACCGGTGGGGTTTTCAAACAACAGCGCCGGGCCTTCCTGTTTTAGCACGCGGTCGCTGATTTCAGTCATCTCCAGCACTGGGCTGATGTTCATGCTGATGCGCTTTAGTTCGCCTTGTTTCTCCAGCTGCGCGATAAAGTCTCTGAGGTCTTTGTATTTCATGCAGCAATGCCGTTGTGGCGTAGCAGAGCGTCAATTTGCGGTTCACGGCCACGGAAGTTTTTGAACAAAGTCATGGCATCTTCACTGCCGCCTTTTTCCAGGATATTGTGTAAAAAAGCTTCACCAGTGGCGCGGTCGAAAATGCCGTTTTCTTCAAACAGTGAGAAGGCATCGCTGGACAGTACTTCCGCCCATTTATAACTGTAGTATCCGGCGGCATACCCCCCGGCAAAAATATGCGAAAAGCTATGCGCAAAGCGATTAAAGTCAGGGACTTTTACTACAGCTACCTGATCTCGCACGTGTTGCAGAATATCGTAAATGCGGCCGCCTTGTGCGGGGTCGTATTCAAGGTGAATACGGAAATCAAACAGGCTGAATTCCAGTTGTCTGGCCATCAGCATGCCAGCTTGAAAGTTTTTGGCGGCCAGCATTTTCTCGAACAACTCGTCCGGTAGCGGTTCACCGGTTTGGTAATGGCCAGAAATTAACCTAAGCGCTTCTTTCTCCCAGCACCAGTTTTCCATAAACTGGCTGGGCAGCTCGACCGCATCCCACTCCACGCCATTAATGCCGGATACACCCAGGTGGTCGATCTGGGTCAGCATGTGGTGCAGGCCGTGACCGAATTCATGAAACAGAGTTTCCACTTCGTCATGGGTCAGCAGAGCAGGTTGGTCGCCCGTAGGCGGGGTGAAGTTGCAGGTCAGGTAGGCGACTGGATTTTGCAGCGTGTCACTGTGTTTTTTGCGTCCCACACAATCATCCATCCATGCGCCGCCGCGTTTGTGCTGTCGCGCATAGAGGTCAAGATAAAAGCGACCTCGCAGGTGTCCGTTCTGGTCTTTGATCTCAAAAAATTGAACATCATCATGCCAGCGGTCAAATTCATCGATTTCTGTAATGTGCAGGCCGTAGAGTTTTTCCACCACCGCGAACATGCCGGGAATGACGCGGTTATCCGGAAAGTAGGCTTTGACTTCTTCCTGCGACAACTGGTAATGATGCTGGCGCATCTTCTCGGAATAATAGCTGATGTCCCATGATTCCAACTTGTCGATGCCGTAGTGTTCATGGGCAAACAGTTGCAGGTCGGACAGGTCATGTTCTGCCTGATGTTTGGATTTTTCCGCCAGGTCGTTAAGAAAATCGATGACCTGCTGCGGTTGTTCTGCCATTTTGGTGTACAGGGATAATTCTGCGTAATTGGCAAAGCCGAGCAAGTGAGCTTTCTCGTGGCGCAGGGACAGAATGTCTTCCATAATCTGCGTGTTATCCCATTGGTTGGCGTGCGGGCCTTGTTCCGATGCGCGGGTAGCGAATGCCTCATAATGTTCTCTGCGCAGCTCACGATTATCGGCATAGGTCATCACCGCCAGATAGGATGGAAACTGCAGGTTTATCATCCAACCCTCTTGGCCTTCCTGTTCGGCACTTTGTTTTGCCTGTTGCAGGGCAGTGTCTGGCAGGCCGGCCAGCTCTTTTTCGTCAGTGATTAATTTACTCCAGAAATTGGTGGCATCCAGTACGTTGTCGCTAAACTGACTGGTGAGTTTGGATAATTGCTGACTGATTTCCTTGTAACGCGCCTGCTTATCTTCCGGTAGATCAATGCCGGACAGGCGAAAGTCACGCAAGGCATTGCTGATGATTTTTTGTTGGGCACTATCCAGTGTGGCAAACTCTTCGCCATCGGCAATGCTGCGATAGGCATTGTATAAATCCTTGTTTTGCCCCATTTCAGTGGCGTACTCGCTCAGCTTGGGTAAACAGGCATTGTAGGCATCGCGCAATGGGTCCGTGTTGACGACAGAATTCATGTGGCTGACCGGCGACCAGGCCTTGTTCAGTTTGTCCTCGATTTCATCGATGGGGGCGACCAGGTTATCCCAAGTGTAACTGCTGTGCTTAGCCAGCTGCTCGGCAGTGACTTTACGTGCATCAGCCAGTAACTGGTCAATTGCGGGTTCGATGTGTTCGGGTTTTAACTTGGAAAATTGAGGGAGATCGGTAGTTGCTAATAACGGGTTGGACATGGGTTGATTATTTCAAGGCAAGTTATTTTGAATGCCATGCAGTGTAGCTTGTGAGGGACCAACCGACAACAGGTTTGTTTTTTGGTTATGAAAATAACGGTTGATGTCAGATAAACAGGCGCATGGTTTCCTGCACTTTTTGTTTGGACTGATGAAGAATCAGTAATGTGTTCTCAGGAGATAAAGCAAAATCATTCAGTTTTCCAGATGCGGGAATAGCAGCAATTGGCGGCAAGGCGTGATGTTTGTTTTGATTGATTTGGGAGTGCAGGCGAGATAAAAGCACCAGGTCGGTTAGGGTAAGTTGAGGCTGTTGATGATAAAACCAGTTATTTGACTCCAGCGTGACATCAATAAATTCTCTGGAAAAGCTCCATTGCTCCAATACCATGGCACCGACAACTTTTTTTACGGTAGGCAATGCCTGGTCTATTTCTTCTTTGTTTTGGTACTCCTGGGGCAAATTGGCGACAAAATTCAAAAAGGGGATGGCACCAATATCGCAGACTAATCCTGCTAAAAGAGCTTCTTCCGGATTGTATTGTTTACTTTCCTTGGCAAGAACATAGCACATACTGGAAAGTCTTACACTGTTTTGCCACAGATACTGCAGGTATTTTTTTATGTTTTCAGAATGCCCCTTGTAAACGCCTTTTATACAAAAACTGGTGACCAGGTTTTGCGTTGCATTCAAGCCAATGCGTTTAACCGCATCATGGCAACTTTTCGCAGGATTTAGTGATAAATACAATGGGCAATTGGCAATATCAATGAGTTTTGCAGAGATAACAGGGTCATGCTGAATAATGTCTGTGGCTTCTGCAATACCAATATCCTGTTGGATGGCTTCTCTGAGTTTCAGTGCAACTTTGGGTAAAGAAGAGACTTCCAGGCGTTCTTCCTTAAAATGTTGGGCAAACAGTTCCAGCAAGCGATTTTGCGCCAGCTTGGGAGGGATGACCAGCTCGGCATGGCCAGAGTCATCTTTAAGGCTCATAATTGCAGGGGATACACGTAAAATGCAGACATCAGTTTTGGCAACGGCTGATGTGCTGTGAGTATGGCCTGAACATAAGGGAAAATTTGATAAAGCTGCATTTGAATCAACGTCATGACTGTTTTTGTTCTGGTCTGTTAAAGAGACACAGCCATTTATCAGGTAAATCGCAGATTCGACCGGTTGTCCAAAAGTAAAAAGTGTTGTCCCTTTTAAAATGACTTCCGTATGTTGCTCACTGGCAAACGCAGAAAGCTTATCTTCGCTGAGTGAGCGAATAGGAATGAACTTTTTAAGCTGGTCAACAGAAAGTTGCTCACTCTCAATGCTCTTGTGATCTTTTTTATCGTTGCTTTTCTTTTTGAAAAACGATCCCATTGATGCCATGTGTAATTTGAAAGCCAGTCTTATTTGTATCTAATTAGAAAATAATAGCATTTGTCTAATATTTTTTAGGTGACGGGGACAATTTTAGGGGTTAATGGTGTGTTATGCGCAGACATAACTAAAGATTTTGCTATGATTATTTCATCATAAATCAGCGATAGCCCACACGTTTAAAGATGTGCTGAAAAACATTACCTTTCTACAGTGTTTAATTAATATTTTATGTCATCAATAGAGCAAGCTCGCTTTAAGAATGTTCCTGAACAGGAAATGTTGCAAAATGTAATGACCTGGCAGCCCGGGCAATTAGCGGTGTGGATTGCTGATTTGCCTTTGCAGCCACAACATGCGTGTAGAAAAATTTGCTCCGCTTTGCATCAGCTGAATCAGACTTCAATTTCAATCGAAGTAAGAAAATCATATTTTGAAATATTTGCGCAAAAGCTGTTTAGTTTAGATAAACAAATAGAGCGAGGATATTTAAATGCTTCTGTGCCTTTGTCCAGAGAAAAAAGGGAACAGGTTGAGTGGCTTATATGGAGTGATATGCGTCTGGTGCGAGGCATTCAATTAGCATTGGACAGTATTGAAGATGAAGAAGGACGATTAGGACTTATTCCACTTGCGATGCACGTGTTGGCGCGAGCTCTACAACATATTTCGTCCTTATATTTTGATCCTAATGATGATTTTTGGCGGCTATGCTATTGGTTTTACCAATTAGCTGAAAAGGAAGGATTGCTGGATTTCAAAAAACTGTCAGATGCAGGTGATTGCAACTATACCCCGTTACAGGTTTTTAAAGCTATTGTTCTGTATGCAGTGTCTGACTTTCGCCAGTTCAGGCCAACTGAAATGCGGCAGATATTTCAACTGTTTTGCAAGCACCCTGAATATTTGGATATTAAGGTTGATCTGGGTGCAGAGTATGTGGAAAAGCTCTATGTGCTAGATTTATCTAATGGCGAAAGTCCAAAAAAATTCTTTCAAAAAGGTGACTTATCAAGTGAACATAGGCTTTTGGACTTTTCTGTTGCGCCTGCTTTGCTCATGGCATTGGTAAATTCAGGAGACATAAAAAAGGAAGTTGGTGAAATTGAGCCTCATGTCATTGTCAGAGTGGCTAAGGCTTTAGCGCAAGTAAATAAGAGGCGTTTTAAAAGACAGGAGGATAAAGGAAAGTTTTCCGCTATCGCCGGTTTGCAGTATTTTCTTGATTATGTAAACCAGATTGAAAAAAAACGCGGGCCGATAACTCTGCCTGAGTCATTAATGCCGGGTTTTGAATACAGTACTGAACACTTTGAGTTGGTTAAGGAAGGCGAAGAGTTCATCTATGAAATGAATAATTCTTTAGTCGAGAATGCTGGAGCGGATCAAAAGGTTCAGAATATTTTTGTATCGGGTAATCAATTAAGTAAAGCCAGCTGGACAGATGCGATTGATGGCAGCCAACCTGAGTCAATATCGCCCGCAGACTATGGAAAGTTAAACAGTGGTGCCAAAGGTTTTGGCTTATCAGCCAAATTTAATGTTGTCAATGCACTCATAGGAGAATTATTTTTTATTGTCAGAGAAGATCACTCTTTTGAGATAGGCGTGGTAAGGCATATTCATCGCCTGGAGAATGAACGGTTATATTTAGGCGTGGAATTACTGGGGATATCGTCAGGGCTGGCCGATATTCAGTTAAAAACGAAGTCTGAAGTAAAGACAACAGGTGTTTTATTGCCCGAGTTGAAAGCAATAAAACAACCCAACACGATCATTATTAATAGTCGGGATTTTAAAGAAGGTGACTTTATTACGCTTACGTCGGGAACCCAGAAAAGGTCCTGTCGCATCAATAATAAAATTAATTCAACGTCTTATTTCAAGCAGTTTGAAGTCAGTTTTCTCCAGCTATGAATGAGTTATTTTTTGCAGAATGGAATCAGCATAGGGACGTTTTGCTTATATTTAACATAAGCGTCTCCCAGAAAATGAACCAGATCTTTTTCTTCCAGTTGAATGGCCACCAGAATATAGGCTGATGCAACGGCGGCAAATAATAAATGCCCTTGGGACATGGATGGTGTCACCCAAAAGCAGATAAACCAGCCTGCGTACAAGGGGTGTCGGAGATATTGATACAGCCAGGGTGTTTTAAACTCCAATGGCGTATAAGGTTGGTCTTTATAATTCAGATAGATTTGTCGCAGACCAAATAAGTCAAAGTGATTGATGAGAAAGGTCGCAACCAGCACCAGCCCCCAACCCGCCGCATGAATCCCCCACATCAAACGACTAAAAAAGCTGTTTTCTATATGCCAGATCATGCCTGGTAGGGGTTGCCAACACCAGAAAAGTAATAATAATGCCAGACTAGATGCCAGCACATAGACACTGCGTTCGGCTGATTCAGGCACATATTGGTGCCACCATGCCTTGAATTTTGGACGGGCCATAACACTGTGTTGCACTGCAAAAAGGCTTAATAACAGTAAGTTGATAATAATGGCGGATAGCGAGCTTCCTGGCGTCCCACTGTCAATTGATGTGGGTACCAGCCAGTTTGTGATAAAGCCGATAGCATAGAGAAACGTCAACAGGAAAATAAGGTAGCTAATGGTGCCAAAGATCAGGATATTTTTTTTATCTTGTACAAGTGGGTGCATAAAAGGCTCGCATTCTTATCGTTATACTTTTGTGAAACGCTAGGAGACTGTCAGGTTATGGATGATTCTACTGCAGCGATGGGAAAGCGGCAGATTTTTCCGGTCTTTTTCGTTACGTAGCCCCACTATGCGCCTCAAAAGATCAAAAAATCCGCTCGATGTCCCGCTCGCCTCGCGGCGAACCCCATAACCCGACAGCCTCCTGGATATTTTCTGTAGGCAATCAAAAGACTGGAACTCACATTAGTTTAATGTGAATAAACGAAATCAACTTTTGAGCGCTGTAATCACGGGTGCAGTGTCGGGCTGTACACCCCGCCAGATAAAAAAAGCGGCTGCGGCCTGTTCAACCAGCATGCCCAGACCATCCAGGCTTTTTTGGGCGTTCTGTTGATATCCCCAGGTGACAAACGGGGTATCTTCATTGCCGTAAGCCAGGTCGTAACACACGCCGTCGTTTGCCAGCAAATGTGGCGGAAGGGGCGGTAGATCTCCGCTCAGGCTTGCCGAGGTAGCGTTGAGTATGATGTTAAATTGTTGGTCGTTCAGGTCATTAAACCCACAGCCAGAGGTCGATCCGGACGCTTTAAACTCATCAGCCAGCCGTTCCGCTTTATTGACCGTTCGATTGGCAATGGTAATTGAGGTGACATTTTCTGCTTGCAATGGCAATAGAATGCCACGTGAGGCCCCCCCTGCGCCCAGAATTAACACCTTTTTGCCAGACAAGGTGACATTATTGTTTTTCAGGTCAGTCACTAACCCGACACCATCCGTGTTATCGCCTAGTAATAAGCCATCAGATTGCATGGCCAACGTATTTACGGCTTTACTCTTTTGTGCTCTGGGGGTAAGCGTGTCGGCACGTTGGAATGCCAGTTCTTTTAAAGGTACAGTGCAATTTACACCGCGTCCGCCTTGCGCAAAAAACTGGGAAATCGCGGCCTTAAACTGTTCGGCTGGGACGTCCTGCTTATCATATTGCATTTGCTGGCCGGTTTGCTCGGCAAACATGCTATGGATTACCGGAGATTTACTGTGTTTGATCGGTGACCCAAACACCGCATAGGCATCAATTGGGGGCATTGTTCAGTTTGTCTATCCAGATTTCCCAAAAAATGGTGAGGATTACCGTAATGATGGCAAGGACAATTTCGACCCACATAAAATCTTCAATATAGGCAACGATTATTGAGGAAATGCCCAGATACAGTCCGACCACACTGAACCGCCAGCCAATGCGGATACCATCCAGCATCGTAGCCAGTGCAAGGATCAACAGGATGACCAGACTGGCACTGGTTTCAGTCAGCTGACCGGATTTTTGCAGTAAAAAAGTGCCACCGACAACGACCAGTGAGGTCGTCCAGTGCAGAAACTGTTCTTTCAGGATTGAGGTGAAATCCATCACATCATGTTTTTTGGATTGCAGCCAGGCAATCAGGATGGCGCACATGGCAAATACAATTACCATGATCAACCAGTAGCCATAGCCATCATCCGGATTAAAATCGGTAATGCCGATACCCAGCAAAGAAAGCAAAAGCAAAATAATTAAAATGCCTTCTTCAATCTGGAATTTTGTTTTTTTACTTATGAATGCCTCGTTTTCCTGCATGATAGACCTCGTTATTCATTCTGGTTATTCTTGTTGAAGCCACATTGCTACCGATTTGGCGAAGTAGGTAAGTACCGCATCGGCGCCTGCTCGTTTAAAGGAGAGTAGGGATTCTAACACCACCTGCTTTTCATCCAGCCAGCCCTTCATACTGGCAGCTTTCAGCATAGCGTACTCACCACTGACCTGATAGGCAAATGTTGGTACGCCAAATGTTTGTTTTGCCCGGCAAACAATATCCAGATAGGGCATGCCAGGCTTAACCATAATCATATCCGCCCCTTCCTGAAGATCAAGCGCAATTTCTCGTAATGCTTCATTCGTGTTGGCCGGGTCCATTTGATAACTGTATTTATTGCCGCTGCCCAGATTTCCGGCTGAGCCCACTGCATCACGAAACGGGCCGTAAAAACTGGATGCATATTTGGCAGAATAGGCCAAAATGCAGGTGTTGATATGGTGATGTTGCTCAAGAATGTTTCTGATGGCGCCGATGCGTCCATCCATCATATCTGAAGGCGCGACGATATCAGCGCCGGCTTCGGCATGCGAAAGCGCCTGTTTACATAACACCTCGACAGTTTCATCATTTAAAACATAACCCGCATCATTAATCAGACCATCTTGCCCGTGAGTCGTGAAAGGGTCAAGAGCGACATCGGTGATTACGCCGAGTTGTGGGACATGTTGTTTTAGCAGGCGTAGGGTGCGTTGCACCAGACCTTCCGGATTCCATGCTTCTTGTGCATTGAGAGATTTTTTTTCAGCCGGAACCACAGGGAAAAGTGCAATTGCCTGAATGCCGAATGAACTTAACTGCTCGGCTTCTTTCAATAATAAATCCAGGCTGAGTCTTTCTATACCCGGCATGGAATGGATGGCTTGAGTCTGGTTTTCGCCTTCCACGATAAACATGGGGTAAATCAGGTCGTTTACAGTTAAGCAGTGTTCGCTCATTAGCTTGCGCGTGAATGGATTAAACCGCATTCTGCGCATGCGCGAGGAAGGAAAAGTGCGAGTATTAGACATTGGGTTTTGCATACATATATTGTGAAATATTCACTATTGAATTCTTTAAATCCGGATGTTTGAATGAGGATCCGGGGGCGAGGCTGAGATAAAAACCAATATTAATTTATGTTAATTTATGGGATCCTTTATAAATAATACATTTTGTGACAGTAAGCAGGCTGCCAACGCCGCTATCGCGGAAAAAAATATTTATAGAGGCGCCCATATGACAAACTTGTTAAACTTCGCCTATATTATCATCAGCGGATATTACTTAACCAAAGCGGATCATGCAAATGGATGTAAGCACTGGTTGCAATGTAAGGAGTTATTATGAACGTCGTAAAACATTTTTATTTTAATGCAGGTTTTTTTATCCTGTTGATGGCTCCTTTAGCTCATCTGCAGGCGGCTCAGCTAGAGGAGCCTCAAATGGTGATTGAAAGCACCTCTAACAAGTTAAAGGAAAAGTTGAAGGATGAAAATTTTAAGAAGGACTTTCGAAAGATTAACGCGTTTGTTGAAGCCACTATCACTCCGCATGTAGATTTCAACCGTATTTCAGCACTGGTTTTAGGAAAATTATGGCGCAAGGCTTCCGCAGAAGAACGAGCTGGGTTCAGTTCGGAATTCCGTGTGATGCTGATACGAACCTATTCGCGTGCGTTTGTTGAATTTAAAGACTGGTCGGTACGTTTTTTGCCGCTTATGGTGAAAGATGTCAACAAAAAAGTCATTGTCAAAACCGAAATTCTACAACCGGGAATTCAGCCCATCGGCGTGAATTATCGTATGTATGAAAAAAATGGTGTTTGGAAAACCTACGACATCATCATCGAAGGTGTCAGTCTGGTGACCAATTATCGCACGTCGTTTAAAAACGAAGTGAAGCGCGCCGGTTCCTTGCAAGCGGTGATTGACCAATTGGCCAAACGCAATACTGAAGCACTTGCTGTAAACGAAAACTCCTAATCTCACCGGCCCGCTTGAATCAGCGGGCTTTCTCTCTCACTCGCTATGCCGTCCGCAAAAGATTCCATATATGCCAACCCTTTGCAGGAGATTGGTGATTTTTCATTTGATAGTCAGGTCGTCGACGTTTTCCCGGACATGATTCGGCGTTCTGTGCCGGGCTATAACACCATCATCAATGCAATCGGGCTGTTGACTGGAAAATTCGTCCAGCATGATTCTTACTGTTATGACCTTGGCTGTTCGCTAGGGGCGGCGACATTGTCCATGCGTCAGCAAATTGAGGCTGAAAATTGCACGATTATCGCGGTAGATAATTCACAGGCGATGATTGAACAGCTACAGGATAACCTGTTTGCCAACACCGGCCATGTTCATGTTGAAACCCGCTGTGCAGATGTGCGCAACATAGATGTTCAACGTGCTTCGGTCGTCGTTGTAAATTTTACCTTGCAGTTTATTCCGTTGGCCGACCGCCATGCCTTGTTAAGCAAAATTTATCGGGGCATGTTGCCGGGCGGCATTTTGATTATTTCCGAGAAAATCCAGTTTAATGATGCATGTCAGCAAAATCTGCAGACCGAGATGCACCATGCATTCAAAAAGGCACAAGGGTATTCAGATCTTGAGATCAGTCAGAAACGCACCGCGCTGGAGAATGTGTTAATCCCGGAAACCTTTGCGCAGCATCAGCAACGATTGCTAGAGGTGGGGTTCAATAGTGCTGAACAATGGTTTCAGTATTTCAACTTTGTTTCCATGGTGGCGTTGAAATAAATGGATTACTCGCTACTTTACCGCCGGTTGCGCTCGATGGGCGCTGAACAATGGGCAGAAGAGCTGCCTCAGCTTATCGAACACGCGTTTGACAGCAAACCGAATGGTCAGCAGCAGCAGTTGTGTCAGGTTGTAGATGGCATACCGCTTATCACAACCCGGCATGCTGAATATGCGTCCCGTTTGGTAATCGGGGCCGCGGAAGACATTGATGCGGAAACGCAACAGCAGCTTAAACAACACCTGCAAATGCTGATGCCGTGGCGCAAAGGCCCCCTGGAACTGTTTGGTATACCCATTGATACAGAGTGGCGTTCCGACTGGAAATGGGACAGACTGAAAAATCATATCAGCCCGCTCAACGGACGTTTTGTGCTGGATGTCGGCTGCGGCAATGGCTATCATTGCTGGCGCATGCTGGGAGCGGGTGCAGACATGGTGGTAGGGATAGATCCGACTATCCTCAGCGTATTGCAGTTTCAGGTGGTAAAAAAAATGCAGGCGGATGCCCCGGTGTTTGTTTTACCGTTGGGTATTGAGCATATGCCGGCCGGGAATCGCTTGTTTGATACTGTATTTTCTATGGGGGTGCTCTATCACCGGCGCTCCCCCATTGATCATTTGATGGAGCTGAAAGGGTGTTTGCGCAATGGTGGCGAGTTATTGCTGGAAACTTTGGTTATTGAAGGAACAAAAGGTGAGTCCCTGGTGCCTGCTGGCCGCTATGCGCAAATGCGAAATGTCTGGTTTATTCCGTCTGTGGATACGTTGGTCGGCTGGATGCAGCGCTGTGGTTTCCAGAATATTCAAGTGATTGATGTCACCAAAACCACTACAGAAGAACAGCGGCGCACCGATTGGATGACCTCCTATTCACTAACCCATTTTCTCGACCCGGAAAACCCCGAGCTGACCTGCGAAGGTTATCCGGCACCCGTCAGGGCAATGATTCTGGCGACAATTTAGCCGTCACCTCTGGCAGTCAAACAAGACATGGAGCGTAAGCTACGTTAAATCAGCTTGCTGACCCAGCCGAATCTCTGCAGTAGTCAGGAGCGGTAAAAATGACAAAATTGTAATGTTGCCGTCATCTTGCTGTTTGCGTGCAATCGATAAAATTCTGTCTCCTCAGAGCAATTAGCGAAAGACATGACAATAAATCCACTTGATCAAAAACTGCAACATAGCATTATGCTTTTGCTGGGAACTGGTTTAGTCAGCGGAGCACTGTCACCGGTATTCGCACATACTGAGCATGAGGCCGATAGCTATTCCGATTTAGGCGTGCTGGAAGTCACCGGGCGGGCAGCGGACTTGCTGGGACAAACGGACTCGGCATCTACCGGGTTTATCGGTCAGCCGGAGTTTGAATTCAGGCCATTGTCACGGCCAGGGGAGTTGGTCGAGGTGGTTCCGGGCATGATGGCAACCCAGCACAGTGGTAACGGCAAGGCCAATCAGTATTTTCTGCGCGGGTTTAACCTGGATCATGGCACTGATTTTTCAGCCATGGTCGATGGGGTGCCGTTGAATATGCCAACGCATGGGCATGGTCAGGGCTATCTGGATTTAAACAGTATTATTCCGGAGCTGGTGGATGTGGTGGAATTCGGTAAAGGACCTTATCATGCCGAAGTGGGTGATTTTTCATCTGCCGGTCACGTGCGTTTTCATACCAAACACCGCCTGGACAAGGCCTTGCTAAAGTTTGGTTATGGCGAATACGAATATTACCGCGGCGTGGTGGCCAATTCTCATCAAATCGGGGATGGCGACCTGCTCTATGCGGGTGAGGTCAATTTCAATAACGGGCCGTGGATCAAGGACGAAAAACTTAATAAGTTCAATGGTATGTTGCGGTATACCGTGGATGAAGGTTATACCGGCTATGCGCTGATCTTCAATACTTATCATAACAATTGGGATTCTACCGAGCAGATTCCGCAACGCGCGGTAAATAGCGGTTTACTAAATGAACGGGCGACACTGGATGATACCGCCGGGGGAGACATGCAGCGCTACAGCTTTTCCGCCAACTGGTGGCGCGATTCAGAATATGGCTCCACTGAAATCAATGCTTTTGCGGTTTACAGTGATTTTAACCTGTTTTCCAATTTTACTTATTTCCTTGATGACCCGGTCAACGGTGACCAGATTACCCAGCGTGATCGGCGTTATATATTTGGCGGTGAAGTCAAACACAGCCGTAATGATGAATGGTTCGGTCTTGATTGGTTTAACACGGTAGGGGTGCAGGCGCGTCACGATTACATCCCGCTGGTTGGCTTATACAAAAGCCGTTCGCGCGAAATTTTGAGCACCGTGACGGAACACGATGTCAGTCAGACCAGTGTCGGTGTTTTTCTTGAAAACACGATTCAATGGCATGACAAGTTCAAGTCGATCATCGGATTGCGTGGTGATTTTTATCACTATGATGTCGATAGCCATAATATTGCGGTCAACTCTGGCAGTGCTGATGACGCACAGTTTAGCCCCAAGATCAGCCTGGTGTTTGGGCCGTGGTTTGATACAGAGTTTTATGCCAATGCTGGCTATGGTTTTCACAGTAATGATGCGCGAGGCACAACCATTCAAGTTGATCCGGCTACATTGGCATCTGCCTCTCAGGTGGATCCGCTGGTGGCAAGTAAAGGTGCAGAATTTGGTATTCGCAGTCAGGCTATTCCAGGCTTGGTGTCTACCTTGTCGGTATGGTGGCTGGAGCTGGATTCAGAACTGGTATTTATTGGCGATGCTGGTGGAACGGAAGAGTCAGGCAAAAGCCAGCGCTATGGTATTGAGCTGACCAATTATTACAAACCGGTCGAATGGTTGACGCTGGACTTTGATGTCGCCTTGTCCGAAGCAGAGTTCAGTGACGCTCCCGCCAATGCAAATGAAGTCACCAATTCTGTTGGGTTGACTATCGCCGGCGGAGCAACAGTTGATTTGCCCTATGGCTTATTCGGCAGCATGCGGGTCAGACATTTTGATGATGTGCCGTTAACGGAAGACAATAGCGTAAAAGCAGGTTCAACCACGGTGGTTAATCTAGGTACCGGTTATCGCTACCATGATTACAAGGTGGAATTAAATGTATTTAACCTGTTTGATTCCGGAGACAGGGATATTGCCTATCACTATACCTCACGGTTGTCAGGTGAAGCAGTCGCAGGCGTGGATGATGTGCATTTTCATCCGGTTGAACCTCGCTCTATTCGTGTGCAGGTTAGTTTGGAGTTCTGATTGAGGGGAATGTTTAACAGGACGTTGATTAACCCCGTTTAAGCGGGGTTTTTTTTGTCTGATTAATCATCTGCCACTTTGAAATGGTTGAAATACAGATTAAGGTGGTCATTCAAAACCTTTTCTGCATCACTGATATCAAGTTCTTTATTTTCCATGTATTGCAAGCGCCTTCTGACGATAATCAGCTGTCCCTTAGCTTTCTCGAGATCAGTTTCAATGAGGGCATCAAAATTTCTCAAATGTTTGGTCATTGAGTTGATATAGGTTGGTTTTACCTCGTTATATTCCAAAGGCTTGTCACGATTCTGTTCCCGTAAGGCTTTTAACACAGCCTGAGTAACAGGGGGGATGTTATCGACAACAACCGCGTCCTGTTTACTGGGCTTAAAAATAAAAAACAGAACAATAACCAGAATGACAATACCGATGTGGTATTTATTAATTCCTGATTTGAAAGACAAGGTGAAATTATTCGATTCCATAATGTATTACAGCTAAAAATAAAAAATGATTGCAGCGAGGACTGTAGACATTGTTCAGTGTGCCTGGCTGGCAGTGTTATCCGTCAGTGTAGCATGAATGTTATTCTGTACTATTTGATGCAGGACAAAAACGGTTACCTGCCATCAAGGTGTGGCAGGTAATCAAGCCGTCATTTAGTTAATCTTCAACTTTTTCTACTTCAAGAAACGAAAGTGTTTCTGCGGTATGATCTTTGGTAAAGTCCAGTAAGACATAATTAGTGCCTACAAAACGATTGAATGCCTGTTTTGCGGTGGTTTCACCTGAAACCGCTTCCAGCGTGGCAGCGCCATTTTCGTTAATTTCCTTGATCGTAGTGGTAATCGTGAAGGTTTTGCTTAAAAAGGCGTGACGATTTTTTTTCGCTTCGAATTTGATTTTAAGTTTGTCGCCAATACGGAACAGCTCTTCGTTCGACACACTGAAGAAACCGGATTTTGTGACCAGTTTGCCATTATATTCAGTAACCGGTTTATACAAGACAAGGAATGTGGCTTCCCAGGCAAATGGGGTACACATCAATGGGCGTGAATCCTTGTAAAAATCGATGACATAATTTTCCTTGTGCATGCGTTTGATTTTCCCTTTGCTGAAAAAACCATGGCAATTAGCCAGGACATCGGCTCCGACAGGAAGATGTTCGGCATGGGCTGTTGGAATAAACAATGCAGCCAGTAAAACAAACGGGGTAAGACGAGTTATTTTCATGGACCTTCTCCTCAATTAATTATTGTCGTTATAAGCAAGACCACAATAAAGTCCCTGTTATTCGGGGCTTGAACTGGTTATAGATTTCAATCGTTGTGCGTTATCCTGCATGATGGTTAAAAAATCCCCGGATTCCGGCCGGTTCCCAGCAGGGTTAAATACTATACTCTGTACACCCAAAGATTGCAGTTTGGCAACTGTTTTTTCATTCGGATGGTTTTCCCATAACATCCATTTGGCAGGATGTGTTTGCAGTAATGTTGCAAATGCTTGCCATTGTTGGTCATCAGGAAATGTCCCGGGTTCCCAGTGTACGCTTTTCAGATTCAGTTGATAAGCCCGTTTCAGATACTGATAAACAGGATGAGAACCAATCAGGGGCGCACCTTGTAATGCCTCTCCGGTTTGTTTTAAAGAGCTGTCGAGCTGTTGCAGGGCATCCTGTAGGGGAATAAATTTTTTGACGAAATCCGCTTTATATTTAGGTCGTTTTTTTGCTAATGCTTTATAAACAGATTTTGCTTGTAACGCAGCCTGGGAAAAGTCCAGCCAGGTGGTAAAAGCGGTGCCTTTGTGAGAATGTTCACCGCCGGAGCCATGATTATGGGTGACGTCCTCTTCCAGCGGAATATAGGCATTACGAAAATCGGAAGAGGTATTGACCAGCTTGAATATCGGCAATGAAACTTTTGGCAGCCATTTCGCGTAATAGGCACCATTCAACAAAATGAGATCCATTTGCTGCAGTTGGCCTACATTTTCCGCCGTAGGGCTCCAGTAAGCAGGGTCTATGTCGGCAGGCATGGGCAATAAAATGTCGGCGTGTGGCCCTGCGATCGTCTGTGCAAAATAGTGCAGTGGATAGTTTACAGTCGCTACTTGCAAGGTTGGTGCAGCGGGCAACTGGCTTGAGAAAAGGCTTCCGGCCATAGCGATGGGAAGCAGGATGCGTTGCAATAAATTCATTTTTATCGTTATTGATTATGAAACAAAAAGGCGGAGTACAATTCCGCTTTG
>SPJL01001421.1_pt1 | contig 53927 bp, 42 predicted proteins | sample 3741751 | NCBI WGS metagenome assembly SPJL01 (sample SAMN10925998, study PRJNA522277) | cold seep metagenome | isolation source: Elba SIP-enriched marine methane seep metagenome, extraction at timepoint T3 | place: Italy: coast of Elba, Mediterranean Sea | reverse complement strand
GTACAGATATCTGCACCTGCTGCGTAGAATGGAGTGGCTTCATATTCGCCCGCATCCATTGTTTTAAGGTCTACCAGAATCAAGTGCTCTGGAAAACGTGCTCTCATTGCTTCAACCAGTGCAACACCATTGTGTTTGATACATGGTGTGCCGATTTCAAAAATGTCAACATAAGGCGCTACTTGGTCAGCCAACGCGATTGTTGCATCGAAATCTAATGAATCTAAAGCCATTTGAATTAGTGGTGTTGCCATTTTATACGCTCCGTTTTTCAATTATTGTTAATTAAATTTATTTGCAGTCAGCGGCAAACTTTAAAACATTCATGACCTGAATGTCAATTTACCGTCCTAAGCAGCTGCAAAATTGTTAAAATGCCAATTTCGAAGGCGAATCATACCGTCTTATGCCAGGTAAGGCCAATCATTGTAGCTGATTGTTTTGTATAAGTCTTATCACAGCACTCAGTCCGCAAGCGCAAAACTACCACAAACAGCCATGGGTAAACAACAAAATGACTTCTTTTTCGAATATAAAAGCCTTAATCATCGATATGGATGGTGTACTGTGGCATGGCAACCGGCCTTTACCTGGCCTGAATGAATTCTTTTCGATTCTACGCAATCAAAATATCAAATTTGTTCTGGCCACCAATAACGCCACCCAGACGCCTGACCAATACGTAGAAAAACTGGGGCATATGGGCGTTGTGGTTGCTCACAGTGAAGTCCTGACATCAGCAGTAGCCACCTCTAATTACCTTGCAGAAACATATTCTCCGCAATCAACCCGGGTTTTTGTCATTGGAGAAACCGGCATAACCACCCCCCTAAATGAGCTGGGTTTCCAGTTGACGGCACTGGATGATATTTCAGCCCATATTGTGGTATGTGGACTGGACAAATCATTAACATGGAACAAGCTGGCTACTGCCGCGTTAAACCTGCAGAATGGCGCTGAATTTTTTGCGACCAACGGCGATACCACCCTGCCAACCGAACAAGGTTTTGTTCCTGGTAACGGTGCAACTATCGCGGCCCTTAAAAAATCTACCGGCATCAGCCCGACGGTCATTGGCAAGCCGGAAACCAATATGTATAACCAGGCTCTACAGATCATGGACATTTCTCCAGCTGAGACTTTGGTTATTGGTGATCGCCTTGACACCGATATATTAGGCGCGGTGAACTGCAATATTCGCAGTGTAATGCTGCTCACCGGCATCTCAAACCAACAGGATATAGACGCTGCAGACTATGGCCCTGACTGGGTGATGCAGGATTTAAACGAACTTAATCAAGCGTTACAATCTATGTGATCCCCTGGCTAGCAGGCTGTCGGATTATGGATAATTCTACTGCGGCGATGGGGCATCGAGCCTCGCGACGAACCCCATAACCCGAGACGCCTAGGGTCACCTCGCATCTGTCGGGAGGCCATTCATTCTATCCAAATAACAACAACTGAACGGGAGCAACACCATGAAGAAGTTTATCAACCAGACTGACACTTTACTTGATGAAAGCATTCTGGGCTTTGCCAAAGCGCACAGCGACATTATTAAAGTTAGCACCCAGCCCACTTATGTCACCCGAACTACGACGCCCCCTACAAACAAAGTCGCACTGATTTCTGGCGGAGGCTCCGGCCATGAGCCGCTTCACACTGGGCTTGTCGGCCAGGGCATGCTGGATGCAGCCTGTCCGGGACAAGTTTTCACCTCCCCCACCCCGGACCAGATGCTGGAAGCCGCACAGGCGGTTGAAAATGGAGGCGGCGTACTGTTTATCGTTAAAAACTATGCGGGTGACGTGATGAACTTCGAGATCGCCGCAGAAATGCTGGATTGTGAAAACGCCAGCATTATTGTTGCTGACGATGTGTCCCTGCCCAAAGACCACAGCACTGGTCGTCGTGGTGTCGCCGGTACGCTGATTGTCGAAAAAATCGTGGGCGCTGGAGCGGAAAGCGGGATGAACCTGGAACAATGCACATCGTTGGGAGAACGCGTTATTGAATCAACCGCATCCATGGGTGTTGCGCTGACTAGCTGCACCGTCCCGGCAATTGGCGAACCGACTTTCTCACTGGCTGAAGACGAAATGGAAATGGGCGTCGGCATTCATGGCGAACGCGGTCGCGAAACCATGCCATTGGCCTCAGCCTCGGAAATCGTGGCCTATATCGCCGAAGCCATAGACCATGACCTGACCCCGCAAAAAGGCCAGAAAGCATTGCTACATATCAATGGATTTGGCGGCACCCCGTTAATGGAACTACACCTGATTTACGACTTGGCCGCACAGTATTGGGAAAACAGGGGCATCGACATTTGTCGGTCACTGGTTGGCAATTTCACCACCTCGCTTGACATGGCGGGTTGCTCAATGACCCTCACACTGCTGGATGATGAAATGCTGCAACTCTGGGATGCACCTGTCAATACTGCGGCATTACGCTGGGGATGTTGATTTGTCTGCTCAATCACTATTCATCTTACTCAGTCAAAATTGCACCGGTAATGGCCTGAATCATCAATTGCGCCGTTTTTGCTCCGGCATCAATATGGCCGATAGTGCGCTCACCAAGAAATGAGGCGCGCCCTTTAGTGGCCAGCATGTCTCTGGTTGCCTCCACGCCTTGTGCGGCAACCTGATTGACTTTTCCAAAGACCACATCAAGATCATCACCACTATCTGCTTGCAGGGCCTGAGCCACTGGCACCAATACATCCAACATGGTTTTCTCTCCTACATCGGCTTTACCACGCTTTTTTATTGATTCGACACCTTCCAGATAAGCTGCAGCAAACACCTGGTAATCCATCGTTTTATCTTTGGCTGATTTACTCATGGTAATGAAGAACGATCCATATAATGACCCCGATGCACCTCCCACGGTAGACATCAGCGTCATGCCTATTTTTTGAAACGCCGCCGCCCACTCCATTGACGCAAGCTCGGATGAAATGCCATTCAATGCATCAAGTCCTCGCTGCAGGTTGTATACGTGGTCACCATCACCAATGTCCTGATCCAGTGCAGTCACTTCATCAGCATTATCAGCAATAATCTGTTCAACCTGTTCGATAATGGCAGGTAAAAGTTCCGGTGTTATTTTCATATTGTTATCATTATGCCGTGTAAAACATGAGCATAACGCGACTATGAATTTTCTGTCCAGCCTATCTACCCCATCAACCAGGGCGTCGTCATGAATAACCCGAATCAACATGATGTATTGTGTGTTGGCATGGCCTGCTATGACCAGACGTTCTCGCTGGATCATCACCCTGCCGAAGATGAAAAAACAGTTGCCACCAATTATGCCGACAGCGGTGGCGGCCCCGCTGCCAATGCAGCAATAACCGTAGCCAGACTCGGCATGAAGGCCGCCTTTGTCGGCTACCTGGGTAATGATATTTACGGATGCAGACATATGCAGGAGCTTGAACAGGCCGGGGTAAACAGCGCCCTGATCATTAGGGGCGATGCCCCCACATCGCTGGCTGTCATCCTGGTCAAGCCGGATGGTAAACGTGCTTTGGTAAGCTATAAGGGCAACCGCAAACCTCTGGCACCAAACAGCTTTGCCCCTGCTGCCATCAACAGCACGTGCGTTCTTTTCGACGGCCATGAACCGGCTATATCTCCAATAATTGCTGATTATTGCCGCCAGCAAGGCATCCCGACAGTGCTGGATGCAGGCTCGGTTCACGCAGGCACTTTGGCGTTATTGGATAAAGTGGACTACCTGGTGTGCTCGCAAAAATTTGCCCGTCAATATGCGCAATCAGAGCAACAGGCTTTACTTACGCTATCGGAAAAAGCCAACACTGTCGTCGTCACATTAGGCGATCAGGGACTGATCTGGAAATCGGGAGTGCAATCTGGAGAACTGGCCGCATTCAGTATCAAAGCACAAGACACAACCGGTGCAGGCGACACTTTTCATGGCGCGTTTGCAGCTGCACTGGTCAAGCAAATGGATTGGCAGCAAACACTGGCGTTTTCCAGTGCCGCGGCTGCCCTATGTTGTACTAAGCCAGGGGCCCGTCAGGGAATCCCGAACCTGCAGGAAGTAGAACACTTTCTCTCCCTACATTCTTTAACCTAAACAAAGCCTGCTTGTTCAAAACCTGATCGGATAATATAATTAGCTGCTTAATAGGTTTTTGCGAAGAGTATGTATAAGCAAACCGCTTGATTCAATCGCAATGTTCTAATGGCAATTCGCGTACAGAACCAACAAAAACAGCAAACCTCATAATAAATCTGTACCTTGCCTGACAACGGGCAAATCATCCAAGATTTCTAAACACACACATTACAAATGGCAAAAAACAAAACCTACAAACCTTGTGATCTGGTGATCTATGGGGCCCTGGGCGACTTATCTACACGCAAACTGCTGATTTCACTCTATCGGCTGGAGAAAGCAGGCTTAATCGAAGATAAGAGCACGATAATCGGCGTCGATCGCTACGAGAAAGAAGACGCCGAATTTGTCGACATTGCTCACAACAGTCTCAAGGAATTCCTCAACGACGAGATTGACGAGGATATCTGGACGCGTTTTTCTGCACGTTTGGCCTACCTGAAAATTGACCTCAGAATCATGAGCGAATACCAAAACCTGCAGTCGGCCACTGATCCGGACAGCCGCGTTTTGGTTAACTATCTGTCGGTATCACCGATACTTTTTAAAGATATTTGCCAGGGCCTGCATCAATGCGGCATTTTGACTCATGAATCCCGCCTGGTGATGGAAAAGCCAATCGGGCACAGCCTTAAAACCTCGCGTGAAATCAATGATGTTGTGGCAGAAGTCTTCAACGAAAACCAGGTGTTCCGCATTGACCATTATCTTGGCAAGGAAACGGTACTTAACCTGTTGGCATTGCGTTTTGCCAACTCCATCTTTACCACGAACTGGGATCACAACACCATCGACCATATCCAAATTACCGTCGCTGAGGAAGTGGGCATTGAAGGCCGCTGGGAATATTTTGACCAGACCGGCCAGTTACGCGACATGCTGCAAAACCACCTGTTACAAATCCTGACTTTTGTCGCGATGGAACCGCCTGTAGACCTTGAAGCGCCCAGCATTCGCAGCGAAAAAATCAAGGTTCTTGAAGCCCTGCGCCCCATCACTGAAAACAATGCTGATGAAACCACTGTGCGCGGGCAATACACCAAAGGTTTTCAACAGGCGACACCGGTTCCCGGTTATCTTGAAGAAGAAGGTGCCAACACCGCAAGCACAACAGAAAGTTTTGTCGCAATCAGAGTTGATATCGACAACTGGCGCTGGGCAGGCGTGCCTTTTTATTTGCGTACCGGTAAACGCATGAACTACAAGCGCACCGAGATCGTGGTGTATTTTAAGCAATTGCCGCATAACATTTTCAAGGACAGCTATCGCCACCTACCTCCAAACAAACTGATTATTCATCTCCAGCCCAATGAAGGCGTGGAAATAGAAATGCTGAATAAAGTGCCCGGCATTGACGGTGGCATCAAACTGCAAAAAACCAAACTTGATTTGAGCTTTTCTGAAGCGCTCAAGAAAAACAAACTCTTCGGCGGTTATGAAAAACTGATTCTGGAAGCCCTGCGCGGCAACCCGACACTCTTCCTGAGTCGGAATGAAATTGAACGCGCCTGGTCCTGGGTGGACTCCATTCAGGACGCATGGGCAAAAAACAACGACGAACCCCGCCCCTACCCTGCCGGGACATGGGGGCCAATTGCCTCGGATTCATTATTGGCCAGAGATGGTCGCGCCTGGGAAGGTTAATATAAGGAGAACACATGCTAAAAAAATTCAGATTTGAGGATCGCGACAGCCTGTTTTCAGCGCTTTCGCTGGCTTGCGAAAGATATCTTGATCGATCTATTACGCGCAACGGTGCTGCCAGCCTGTTAGTATCAGGCGGTAGTACTCCAGCCCCTCTGTATCAGCAATTGGCCCGCACAGAACTGGAATGGGACAAAATACAGGTCGCGTTGGTCGATGAGCGCTGGGTGGACAAAGATCACCCGGCCAGTAATGAAGCATTGATCGAAAAAAACCTGCTGATCAGTAATGCCTCTGCGGCAAACTTCACCGGCATGAAAACCGCAGATGAAACAGCCGAGAATGGCTGTGATGTCACTGAAAACCAGTATCAATTATTACCACGCCCATACAGCGTAACCATTTTGGGAATGGGAAATGATGGCCATACAGCTTCACTATTTCCTTATGCACAAGGTTTATCAGACGCATTAGATGAAGAAAACCAATACCTGACTGCAGCTATCATGGCAAAACAAAGTGACGTCACCGGCGAAAATACCGAACGATTAAGCCTGACTTTGCATGGGCTGCTACAATCCGAGCGGTTGATCCTGCTGTTAACAGGCGACGCTAAAATGAAAATTCTTAACCAGGCCATGCAAAACGGCCCGGTGGAAGACATGCCTGTCAGAGCGCTATTGCGTCAGAACAAAGTCCCTGTTGAAGTTTATTGGGCACCCTAACTATCCAAGCCGCAGCCCACACTACACCGCTTTGAGGAGAACATCATGCATGCTGTCTTAGAACAAGTAACCCAGGAAATCATCGAACGCAGCCACGCAAGCCGCAGTGCTTACCTGGCCCGTATCGATGCGGCCATGGATAATGGCCCGCACCGCGCCAAACTGGCCTGCGGAAACCTGGCGCATGGCTTTGCCGCCTGCGCCACCGCCGACAAAACCGATCTGGCTGCTGATCAAAAAGCCAATATCGCGATCGTATCCGCCTACAACGACATGTTGTCTGCGCACGAACCGTACAAAGACTTTCCTGCATTAATCAAAGACGCAATCAAGGAAGCCGGTGGTATTGCACAATTTGCCGGTGGCGTTCCGGCAATGTGTGACGGTGTCACTCAAGGACAGCCGGGCATGGAACTCTCGTTATTTAGTCGCGATGTTATTGCCATGTCTACCGCGGTTGCACTTAGCCATAATATGTTTGACGGTGCATTGTATCTGGGCGTTTGTGACAAAATCGTGCCTGGATTATTATTGGGTGCATTGAGCTTTGGCCATCTGCCGGCTGTCTTCGTGCCGGCAGGCCCCATGCCCAGCGGCCTGCCGAACAAGGAAAAAGTCCGTATTCGCCAATTGTATGCGCAAGGCAAAATTGGCCGTAAAGAACTGCTGGAATCAGAGTCCCAGTCTTACCACAGCTCGGGTACCTGTACTTTTTACGGCACCGCAAACAGTAACCAAATGATGGTAGAAATCATGGGCTTGCATCTGCCAGGCAGCTCGTTCATCAACCCTTACACACCGATGCGTGATGAATTGACCAAAGCCGCCGCCAAACAAATCCTGAAATTTACTGCGCTAGGTGATGATTTCCGCCCTATCGGCCATATCATTAATGAAAAGGCGATTATCAATGCCATCATCGGCCTGCTGGCGACAGGGGGCTCAACCAATCACACCATTCATTTAATCGCGATTGCCCGCGCGGCCGGTATTATCATCAACTGGGATGATTTTGATCGCTTATCCAAAATCATCCCGTTGCTGACACGCATTTATCCGAATGGCCAGGCTGATATCAACCACTTCCAGGCGGCTGGTGGCATGGGCGTATTGATTGCCGAACTGTTGAAAAACGGTTTGTTGCATGAAGACATTGCTGCCATTGCCGACCAAAAAGGTATGAACAGCTACACCCAGGAACCTAAACTGATTGATGACAAATTAGTATGGGAGGCCTCACCTGCACAATCTGCAGACAGCGACGTCATCGGCACGGTTGAGCACCCTTTTGCAGCAGCAGGTGGACTCAATGTCATGCACGGCAACCTGGGACGCGGGGTGAGCAAAATTTCGGCAGTGGCTGAAGAAAACCAGATTGTAGAAGCCCCCGCCATGGTCTTCGACGATCAGGATGATGTGGTCACCGCTTTCAAAAATGGTGAGCTGGAAAAAGATGTCATCGTTGTGTTGCGTTTTCAGGGACCAAAATCCAATGGTATGCCAGAACTGCATAAACTAACCCCACCATTGGGCGTACTGCAGGACAAAGGCTTTAAAGTAGCATTGATCACCGATGGCCGTATGTCCGGCGCATCAGGCAAAGTCCCCTCCGCAATTCACATGTGCCCGGAATGTGTTGACGGCGGCCCACTGGCCAAAGTGCACAATGGAGACATGATTCATTTGAATACCCAGACCGGACAGGTCAATGCGCTGGTTGATGAAGCCGAATTCAACGCCCGCTCACTGGCCGAAAACACGCGCACCAACCATCATTACGGCATGGGGCGTGAACTGTTTGGTGTATTCCGCAACAACGCCACAGCAGCTGAACAAGGCGCATGCAACCTGATGACCAATGATTAACACGGAAACACTATGACAACTTCTATTAAAGGCATTATGTATACATCACCGGTCATTCCGGTAATGGTGATCAACCAGCTTGACCAGGCGGTTCCCTTGGCGCACGCGCTGGTCGAGGGCGGCCTGAACGTGCTGGAAATCACCCTGCGCACACCAGTTGCACTGGATGCCATCAAACACATCAAGGCTGAAGTGCCTGGCGCCATTGTCGGTGCAGGTACTATCATCAACACCGACACACTGGATAAGGCCATTGCGGCCGGTTCCGAGTTTCTGGTCAGCCCGGGCGTCACCGACAGCCTGATTGATGCCGCTATTTCAACAGGCGTCCCCATCCTGCCCGGCGTCATCAGCCCCAGCGAAGCTATGCGCCTGATGGAAAAAGGCATCACTGAAATGAAATTTTTCCCGGCTGAAGCGGCTGGCGGCGTACCGATGATCAAATCCATCGGTGGCCCGTTACCGCAACTCACATTCTGCCCCACGGGCGGCGTCAATCCGCAAAATGCGGTTGATTATCTCAAACAAAAAAATGTTGCCTGTGTAGGCGGCTCCTGGATGGCTCCTGCCGACCTGGTTGATACCGGTAATTGGGAAGAAATCACCCGACGCGCAAAAGAAGCCGCAGCCATCACCGTATAACAAGACACTTCTTCAAAACAGGGAAGCTTCGCTTCCCTGTCTCCGCAAAGGCATTACAAATCCCTCACGTTATCAGGATTTGCCTAACAGCCATCTTAGTGATACATTTTGTGAACCTCATCATAATAAATGTTTACTGGGATAACAATGAAAAAGCACCAACCTCTCTCTCAATTAACTCTTGGCTTAATTTTGTCGCTCGCCCTGAGCGGTTGTGGCACGATGCAACAAGCCGGAACTAAAACGAATGTTACCAACGAAAACAACGGAGGCGACATTAACCAGGCCCGCATGGAAGCCTGGGATGGACCAAAAGCCAGAATCGCAGTTGCCAAATTTACCGATAAAACGCACAAAGGCTGGTATAACAATGGAATTGGTCAAGGCATGGCTGATCAACTATCGACAGCGCTGGTAAATACCGGGCGTTATATTGTTCTGGAAAGACAAAACATGGATTCGATCATTCAAGAGCAGTCATTCGGGCAATCCGGACTGGTCAAACGTGGAACGGCTGCCCGCATGGGACGCATCGAAGGCGCTGAGTTATTGATTGTTGCTGCAGTCACCGAATTCGAAGGTAATTCCGGCGGCGGTGGCGGCGGTTTTGGCGGGGGTGGCTTCGGTACCACCGGTGGCGTATTGGCCGGTGTTATCGGCGGTATCGCCAGTGGTTACAAAAAAGCACACATGGCTATTGATCTTCGCGTCATCGATGCAGAAAGCTCGAGAGTACTGGCAGCCACCAGTGTCGAAGGTGAATCTACCGATGTCAGCATGGGTGGCGCTGTTGGAGGTTTTTTGGCGGCGGTGCATTAGGGGGCGCCTTGGGAAGCTGGAAAAACACACCGGTAGAAAAAGCATTACGCCAGGTCATCAATGATGCCGTAAAATTTATTGTCAGCAAAACACCTACCAATTTTTATCGTCACGGTCAGGCCGCGAAAAAGAAAAACAACCCCCATCGCCGAATGGTTAAATCCATGCAGCAGGCATTATCCAATATGGGCTACGACGTAGGCGTTCCTGATGGCATTGCAGGCCCAAGAACCGCGAGCGCCATCCGCATGTTCCAACAGGAAAATGGACTGTCTGTGACAGGCAAACTGGACGAAGCCACCAAAAAAGCCCTACGCGCTACGCTCAATTGATCAGTCAGGAAAGTAACAATGAAAATAAAAACACTGATTCTCACTTGGGTGCTGGCTATGCCGGTTCCTGTCTGGGCCGAGATGCCCCTGATCGCCATCGTTGATTTTGACACCACCAGCGTGCGGTATAATATGTTGGGGAGACAATTTGCTGAACTAATCGGTAATGCCGTGATTAACTCGGGTACCTTTGATGTGCTTGAACGAGAGAAACTGGATACCATTTTAAAGGAACAGGCTTTTGCTAACAGCGCTATGGTGGATCCTAACAATGCGGTGCAAATGGGTGCCATGTTGGGGGCTCCATATTTGATGACTGGAAAAGTAATTTCTGCAAATATCGGTAAGAAAAAATTCAGCGGTTATGGCGTAACCTCGACTAAAACCACATTTGTGTTAAAAGCCAGTACCAGAGTGCTAGACACCAGAACAGGCCGCGTTATGTTCTCAAGCACTGAAACTGCCAGCAGCTCGACTCAAGGAACAGGTAATTTGAATGTATCGACGGGGGGCGGTTCTTTTGTGTCTTTGGCAGAAAAAATCGCTTATCGCTTTGCCGACAAGCTAGCCAAACGTAGCGCTAAATTCCAGCCGAAAAAAACGGAAGAAGTCACTATGGTTAAAGTTAACGTAACATCTTCTCCCGAAGCGGCTGATGTTGAAGTTGACGGTATCTTTTATGGCAATGCCGGATCAGAAGTCGAACTGCCTTCCGGATTAAAAACTGTCAAAATCAGCTTGCCTGGTTATGATGTCTGGCAGAAAAAAGTGATGGTGAGAGAAGGTATGAATATCAGAGCGACTTTGCGAAAATCAGCCGACTTAAGGATTATGCAAGGCATTGAATAATCAATAAAGCCCTTGATGAGTTCGGGAAGCTATATGTGAGAAAATTCTCAGCAGGATTATTACTTTCATCCTGACTTGATCCTCACCTTACACTATCCTGAATTCATCTGGGGGTGCCCAATCGTTCGAGCAAATAACCTCAACCCTGCCCCCGTCAATCAGCTATACACATGTCTCCAGTTTTGATGACTATTAATTCATCAGACTTTATTTATCCCCTACCCCAGAACTCTCTTCTACAAAACATTTAATGCTTCTTTACAGCTTTCATGCCTTTCCAAATAGCGATTTAACCAAACCAGTATGATTAAATAACATAGTTTATTTAATTTCCACTTTTCCTGAGTTTTTCTTACGGATTATCGTTGAATGACAACTCAGCGTTTATAAACCACACAAGTGTTACCATTACCGGCCCATGTGCTATTTCTGCTTAATACCACACAATTTTCATATAACAACTGGCCTTTTAATTGCTTATTTTCCCCACTACTCATGGTTCTTTGATCTTTTTAAGTACAACTTACTAAGTCTTGCCCGTTTTTTTCAACCAGCCAGCATTACGCCATATGAAAAAAAAGACACCTCAAATTATAACGGCTACCGCTCTATTTTCAGCCGCTATCACTGCAGCTATTATTTCAGACGTTTTTTTTCAATCTGAAAAAACTGCCATCACAGGGCACGGAAACCCGGCCGTGTTACACGATAAATACGATGCATGGAAAAAGCGATATGAACAAACCTACGGAACTGAAGTATTGTCCGTCCCAATGACCTATTCCAGAGCCCTGCTCGGAACAAAAAATAATAGCCAGGGGATTGCGAAACTTAATCTGTTAACCGGTGAATTTAATACCAAATTTCTAGGATTAGCCAAAGACCAAGCCTATGCCATCTGGATGATTGGACACTCTACAGCTGATCACAATACCAAAATTGAAAAAAAGCTGGGACAATTTACCGTACAACCAGACGCAACTTATCGCACCCAATTACAACGTCAGGAACTGGCAGGCTTTTCCCTGGAACGGTTTGTTTTAACGCAAGCGGGCCAGAACTCTGCAGCACCCGCCTTGATTGCAGGCTCGCCCAATCTTTTCCAACGGATATACTTTTCAAATCAGCTCTGGGCCGCAACCACGGTGGGGAAGCCAATTGAACGTTCTGACAAACCTCAAAACTCATTCCATTATTTGTTACCTAAACCTGCATTTGCTGCAAATAACACCACCGATTTGGCGGCCACTTTCGCAGATCAAATCGCTTTTGGCCGCGAATTGTTTATAAATGAGACATTTGATGGCAACGGAAGAACGTGCTCAACCTGCCATCGTGAAGATAATAACCATACGATTGACCCAAACTATATTGCAAAACTAAAGCAAAGCGACCCTTTGTTCGTACATGAAACCAACCTTGAATTAGCTGACCTTGAAAACGCCAACCTGGTCAGACAACTTGCGTTATTTCAAGCCAATATCGATGGCTTTGATAAACCTGCTGTTTATCGCTCTGCCCAACATACTTTATCTCTATCTTTGTCAATGGATAAGGAATTGCCTGAAAAAGATCCTGAAGTTGAATTTTGCGAAGCCATGCTTGGCTGGTCAGGAGACGGCTCTCCCGGTTGCGGAAGTCTGAGAATGTTTTCTGTTGGCGCAATCATCCAGCATATGCCCAAGTCACTGGATCGTATTGAAAACAGGGATTTCAGACTACCTACCGACGACGAACTGGATGCTCTGGAAGCGTACCTGCTTTCTCTGGGCAGACAAGATCCATGGGTACTGGAAAACATGACCTTCACCAGCCCCATTGTTGAAGCAGGCAAAGAATTATTTCACAGCAAACCAGATGACGATACAGAAGTGGGTACCGGTGAATGCAAGGGCTGCCACTTTCAGGCAGGTGCTATCAGCTCAAGCACGCTTGCCAGCGGCAACCGTAACACAGGCGTAGAAGCCCTGCCCAATCAACTTCATCACCTGCTGGCTAATGACTTGCCCATTGACGGCGGATTCGGGGGAACTGAACATTCTGATTGCGGGCCTGATAGCTCGGCCTCTTGTTACGGCAATAAAAAATTCAATATGGTTGATGCTTTCCGGGTCGATACCGCCCCTTTCTTTCATAATCATGCGATCACCACTATTGAAGAAGCTGTTTCTTTTTACAACAGCGATGCATTCAACGAGGCTGATGATCGCGTGATCAAAATGGAGTCTTCAACGGTTGTTGCCATTGCACAATTTTTAAGAGCATTAAGTGCTGTCGACAACATTGACACGGTGGTTCAGCTTCTAAGCGAAGCGCACCATCCTGATCTGTCAAAAAATCGAAGGCGAGAGTTGATCTCTCTGGCTATTGCAGATACTGAAGATGCGATTGAAGTATTAACACAAGGGCAAATCAATGCACACCCTCTTGCCCTGAAATGGTTGGGGATTGCACTAAAGAAAGAAAAATTTGCGCTAAAAAAATGGCATAACCGCCGCCGTTCAGGCAGACTGATGACAAGTGCAATCAGAAATCTGGAAATTGCCAGAGACCAGATTGTGACTGAAACACATTAGTGATCCGGCACAGCGTCCTAGGAGGCTGTCGGGTTATGGGGTTCGTCGCGAGTCGAGTGGGACATCGAGCGGATTTTTTTGATCTTTTGAGGCGCATAGTGGGGCTACGTAACGAAAAAGACCGGAAAAATCGCCGCTTTCCCATCGCCGCAGTAGAATCATCCATAATCCGACAGTCTCCTAGAGACCTTATTCAGCAGGGATGCTGACCAGCGACGCCATGCCCGGCAGGAAAATACACTCAGCATTCTGAATGAATGCTGATAGACCAAAAAGTGAGCACCTTACACCTCAACAAAACCGTGGATGCCACGTCCAGAATCTACGGCGAGCCAATCGACCAGGAGCTGCAAGTCTTCGGTCATTTCCAGCGCATCCAGCGCTTCTTTTTGCCTTAGCAAGCGGAAAGCCTGGGACAGAACTTTATAACGCCCCCCGGTAATTCCTGCACGTTTCAAACCAATCGTGTTCAAACGATAATGTTTTGCCGGCCTGCCGCCAATCAGCGTGTAGGGAATCACATCCTTATTCAAACCAGTTGTTCCCTGCACGATCGCGTAGGACCCAATCCGGCAGAACTGATGCACCACGACGCCACCGCCCATAAATACATTTTGACCGATTTCCACATGCCCGCCAATTGCGACATTATTGGCAAATATGGTGCTATCGCCGATCTGGCAATCGTGTGCCACATGGCTGTTGTTCATGAAATAAGCATCTGAACCGATCACCGTGGCACTTCCCGGCAGGGTTGAACGATGCGCGGTAAACCCCTCACGAAAGACATTTCCATTACCAATGTCCAGACGCGTATCTGTTTCCGGATCAAAATGTATATCCTGAGGTAAATCGCCCAGTACCACCATAGGATGAACGACATTGCCCTCTCCCATCACGGTATGTTCACAAATCACGGCGTGCGCGCCAATTTTACATTTGCTTCCGATTTTAACACCCGCCTCGATCACAGCAAATGGACCCACAGTCACATTTTCGCCAAGTTCTGCATTTTCAGATACGCATGCCAGTGGGTGAATTGTATTACTCATCGCTTATCCTCTTGGATGAAATTTGCCGTGAAGTTCTTTCAGTCTTTCCTGGGCAATATGGGTATAGATTTGAGTTGTTGATAAATCCGAATGCCCCAGTAACAACTGAACCACTCTCAGGTCAGCACCATGATTGAGTAAATGGGTTGCAAACGCATGCCGTAAAGTATGCGGCGAAACATCATGAATAATGCCTGCCCGCATTGCATAGCGCTTGATTATATACCAGAAGGCCTGACGCGTCATCGCCTTCCCCCGGCGTGTCACAAACAGATATTTGCTCTGCTGCCCGCACAAAATATCTTCACGACAGGCATCAAGATATTGCTCAACCCAATCTACAGCTTCTTCCCCCAATGGTACGAGTCGGTCTTTATTGCCTTTCCCGGTTAATCTTACGCAACCTTGCAATACATTAATCTGCGAAAGCTGCAAATTAACCAGCTCTGACACCCGTAAACCAGTGGCGTACACTAATTCAAGCATGGTTCGGTCCCGCAAACCCAAGACATCGTCTACATCGGGCGCACTAATCAAAGCTTCTACATCCGCTTCATTCATTGATACGGGAAGATGTCGACCAATTCTTGGTAATTCCAGTAAGGATGAAGGGTCTGTTTCAATCACCGCATCTCTCAGCAAGAGACCATAAAACCGTCTGATACTGGACAAAATTCTGGCCGCTGTACGGTTGCTGCACCCTTCCTTAAAGCGTGATGCCAGGTAGCCAGAAATGTCTGCCTGAGAAACAGCGATAAGGTTCTTCTTATTTAGGAATTTGGCAAATAGCCGCAGGTCTCGTGCATAAGCAGTCAGTGTATTTTGGCTTAGCCCATGCTCAACCCATAAGGTATCAGTAAACCAGTCAATAATTTCCTGAGAAGATTTATTGTTCAACCCTGTTTGCTTCATAATCCAGCAATTGCTTTTTTAGCACAACACACGCACCTTCAGTTTGTCCCATGAAGCCTCCGATACCCTGCCTGGACAACACACGGTGACAGGGCACAATTCCCGGATAAGGATTATCTCGACAAGCTCCTGCGACGGCTCTCGCACCACTGTTTAAGCTGTTCGCCAATTGTGTATAGGTTTGGGTAGAAGCAAAAGGGATGTTTAAAATCTCTTTCCAAACGGATTGCCTATACTCACTTCCTTGCTTTAACAAGCGAATTCCATTTTTTGGTAGGTATGGTGCTTTCAAATACTGCAGTATATCAACGTCAGATTGGCTTTCAATCGCATTGTTAGAATCAGTATTCCAATGAGAACCAATGACAACATCACCCTGTATAGTAATGTCCAACCAGGCAAAACCAATGCTTATGCTGGTTTTATAGATATCACCACTGCATTCATCAACCCAAGTTATACTGGACATCATTTTCTTTCTCGCATAAAAAAAGCAGCTTACGCTGCTTTTTTATACACCTTGAATCAAGAAAGCAATCTTTATTATTGATTCAATTAGTTCAGTTTCTCTTTAATACGTGCCGCTTTACCGCTCAGTTTACGCAGATAATAAAGCTTTGCACGACGCACATCACCACGACGCTTAACTTCGATACCGCCAACTAAAGGACTATGCGTTTGGAAAACACGCTCTACACCCACACCATGAGAAATTTTTCTGACCGTAAACGCAGAATTCAAACCCCTGTTTTTCTTGGCAATAACAACACCTTCAAAAGCCTGTAAACGCTCACGGTTTCCTTCTTTTACTTTCACCTGCACAACAACAGTATCGCCCGGACCAAACTCAGGCACATCCTGCTTCATTTGTTCTGCTTCCAATTCATCAATAATATTACTCATGGTCTTCACTCTCTATATCAAATTCATTTGTAAATTTTTTTAAACAAGCCCGTTGATCAGCTGTTAAATCAATTTTGCTTAATAAATCCGGCCTTCTCTGCCAGGTTCTATATAACGCTTGCTGCCTGCGCCATTTACTAATCTCGGCATGATTTCCACTCAGTAGAACGTCCGGTACATGTCCCCATTCACTCTTTTCTGGCCGAGTAAAATGAGGACAGTCCAATAATCCCTGCATGAAAGAATCCTGCTCCGCAGACTCACTATCACCCAAGACACCAGGTACTAGTCTTGTGACAGCATCGACCACCACCAGGGCTGCCAACTCACCGCCACTCAGCACGAAATCACCCAGCGACCACTCTTCATCACATACCTGATGAACAAAGCGCTCATCCACGCCTTCATAACGACCGGCCACCAGAATCAATTGTGAAAGCTGAAGCGTCTCTCGCAACAAAGTTTGCGTGATAGGTCGTCCCTGGGGGCTTAAATAAACCACTTTGGAAATGCCGCCCGCTCCATTAGAAGCACGCGCATCTTCAACAGCATGGTTTAGTGGCTCAACCTTCATTACCATGCCTGGCCCACCGCCATACGGCCTGTCATCCACTGTCTTGTGATTATCAAAAACATAATCACGCGGATTCCAAGTATTCAGTGCAACCAGGTTACGCTCGATGGCTTTTCCAGTTACACCGCAGGACGCTGTCTGCTCCACCATTTCGGGAAACAGTGTCACAACATCAAAACGTAGCCCCACTTAAAACTCGGGATCCCAATCTACAATTATCTCTGCCAGATCAAGGTCTATATCCATCACCGTATGTTGTTGAATAAAAGGAATTAACCGCTCCTTTTCACCTTCTCTGACCACCAAGACATCATTGGCCCCCGTTTCCATCATGCTGACCACCACGCCAAGCTTAACACCTTGAGGTGTTTTCACTTTGAGACCAATCAAGTCTGACCAGTAATATTCATCACGCCCAAGTACTGGTAATTGACCTCGATCAATCAGAATTTTCCAGCCACCTAACAACAAGGCCTGATCCCGATCATTGACCCCGAACAGCGAGGCAACCACCAGCTTCCCCTGGCGCTGTCCATCAACAGGCTTAACCTGTTTGATTTCATCTCCCTTTTGAAGATACCAGGGGGAATAACTCAAAATATTTTCTCTCGGCTGAGTAAAAGAAAAAACTTTTATCCATCCCTTTACACCAAAAACGCCGGATATTTCACCGACGTTTATTAATTCATCTGCAGACAAGGCAGATTATGCAGCGGCTTTGGCTGCCTCTTTAATTATTTTGGAAACACGCTCGGAAGGCTGTGCTCCGTGAGACTTCCAATACTCAACCCGCTCACTGTCCAAACGGATTTTTTCTTCATTTTCCGCGGCAAACGGATTGAAAAAACCAAGACGCTCTATATAACGACCATCACGGCTATTACGACTGTCAGTCACTACAATATGATAAAAAGGATGGTTTTTTGACCCACCTCTTGATAAACGAATTGTTACCATTAAAACACCTGAATCTGTGAGAAGAATTAATCGACCTATTTTACGCTATATTTTTAAATACCGCACTATTTTTTTACATCCTCATGCCACGCATATTGCCTTTCATGCCGCGCATCATATTCGCCATATTACCTTTATTAAACTTCTTCATCATTTTTTGCATCATTTTATGCTGCTTCAGGATGCGGTTTACATCCTGAAGCTCTTGACCACATCCCGCAGCAATACGCTTTTTTCGACTACCTTTAATCAGATCCGGGTATTTGCGCTCCTTTGGTGTCATGGAATTGATCACGGCAATCTGTCTGGCCAATGCTTTGTCATCAACTTTATTTCGCATTTCTTGCGGGACTTCATTAATCCCCGGCAATTTTTCCATCATACTGCCCACGCCACCCATATTCTGCATTTGCATCAGCTGATCTTTTAAATCCTGCAAATCAAAGCTCTTGCCTTTCTGGATTTTTTTCGCCAGTTTATCGGCTTTTTTCTTGTCTGACTTGGCTTCAATCTCTTCGATAAGCGATAACATATCGCCCATACCAAGGATTCTTGATGCAATTCGGTCGGGATAAAACGGCTCAAGCGCATCCGTTTTCTCACCCACACCAATAAACTTAATCGGCTTACCCGTCACATGCCTGATTGATAATGCCGCTCCGCCTCGTGCATCACCGTCAGTTTTGGTCAGGACCACACCGGTCAATGGCAAGGCGTCATGAAATGCTTTGGCGGTATTTGCCGCATCCTGACCGGTCATGCTATCAACCACAAACAATGTTTCGATGGGGTTAACAGCCGCATGCAGGGACTTGATCTCACCCATCATCTCGTCATCAATATGCAGACGACCGGCGGTATCCACAATCAACACATCCATGAATTGCCTTTTTGACAAATCTATCGCGCGCTGTGCGATGTCAACCGGGTTTTCCGAGGCCTCACTGTCGATGAAATGCAAATCCAGTTCTTCAGCCAGCGTTTCCAACTGCTTGATCGCAGCAGGGCGATAAACGTCAGCACTGACAACAGCGACTTTCTTTTTTTGCTTTTCTTTAAGGAAACGACCCAGTTTGGCAACAGTCGTGGTTTTACCCGCCCCCTGCAGGCCCGCCATCAAGATCACGGCCGGCGGGTTGGTTTTAAGGTTCAGCTCTTCATTGGCTGCCCCCATAACATTAACCAGTTCTTCCTGCACAACCTTGATTAAAGCCTGGCCTGGCGTCAAACTGGTTTGCACTTTACTGCCCAGTGCACCTTCTTTAACCCGCGCTATAAAATCAGTGACTACCGGCAACGCCACATCAGCTTCAAGCAATGCCATGCGAACTTCACGCATGGTATCTTTAATATTTTCTTCAGTCAGGCGTCCCTGGCCTTTTAACTGTTTTAGTGTGCCATTTAATCTTTCGGATAAATTGTCAAACATGTCTCTAGCTCTGCCCTAAATGCAATGGTTGTCCTGCAACTTTGTAACCGGGTATAGTAACATATTGATTATCACACCAATATTATTTTCCTAACCTGCCCTTTCTTATTATGAGCTCTTCCCTATTCGGATATTTTGCTGTTGTCTGTTATTTTGCCAGTGCATTCCTGTTGATATTGGACATAATAAATAACAAGCTCAACAAGTATTCTCTGTTTCCAGGAGGATTAGGTTTATTACTACATGCTGTCTTTACGTTCAATCAATTTGTTCAGCAACCTTATCTGGATGTCAGTTTTTTTAATATCTGTTCTATAACAACGTTAATCATTTCACTGTTATTAGTGCTGGTCAGCCTGAGTAAACCCATAGAAAAACTGGGCATACTGTTATTCCCGTTAACCGGAACTGCGCTGCTGTTGTCGATTTTTTTCCCGAGCAATGAACAACTATTACAATATGAAAACTGGCAAATGAATATCCATGTTTTCAGCTCTATTGTAGCTTTCAGTTTATTGAATATTGCGGCTATCCAGGCCATCTTTCTGGCCATTCAGGATCAACAACTAAGAAAGCATCCGCCGTCTCGACTGGTCATGAATCTGCCACCATTACAATCTATGGAATCGCTGTTGTTTCAAATGATTACCACAGGTATCATTTTTCTGACGCTTTCCCTGACAACAGGGGCTCTTTTTATTGAGGATATTTTTGCTCAGCACCTGTCGCATAAGACGGTGCTGTCAATTCTGGCGTGGGTTATTTTTTCCAGCCTGTTATACGGAAGAATCCGTTTTGGCTGGCGGGGACAAAGCGCCATTCAATGGACGCTGATAGGCTTTACTTCGTTATTGCTCGCCTATTTTGGCAGTAAACTGGTTTTAGAGTTGATATTGCAGCGATAATTAACCTGTATAAGCCTGAATCGCATTCTTACCTTTATTAAGATCAAGCAATTGTTGCTTTATTCTTGATTTCTCATCTTCAGCCAACTTACAAATACTTGCATCCATCACAAGTATTTGTTCGATTACAGGTAAGGCTATTTTAAAATTACGTATGTTTTTAATTCTCTGGTCTCTTACTTTTTCCATCGCAATCAACTCTTCCCATCTTGATGACTCGGCCAGGTCCATCATTTGCTGAGTCATGTCCATGACAGGAGCAATTTCATTATTTGCTTCAAAATGCTCTGGACGGGTCATTCCTGATCACCTGTATTCAGTTGGAATGGCATCCCAACCTTCCTTGATTTCTGTCATTAGAGAATACACCTCATTTAAAATCTCAATATCATTTGATACATTCGCTTCAATCAAACGGCGATTAATGTACTCATATAAATTGTTGAGATTTTCAGATATTTCGCCTCCGTTTTCCATATCAAGACAGGTTCTTAAACCATTAATGATTCCAATCGCCTTACCAATATATTCGCTTTTCTTATCCATTTCCTGACGTTCAATATTTCCTTTTGCATAAGCAATCCGCTCTAAAAAACCGGCCATTAACATCTGGATGATTCTATGAGGAGAAGCCTCTGTTGCTTCTGAACGAATAGCACCTTGACTGTAATTTTTTATCGCTGCCTGCGTTGCGACCATAAATATCTCCTGTTGATTTTTATTAATGCGTAAGCGCCAAACCGATGACTATCAATATTCAACCCCTGTAATCATCTGTTTGAGTTATTTGAATTATTAATTAATTGCTGTGATAAAAAAGACCCTGTCGCGTTCATTTGCGCGACAAAGGTATCCATCGCCGTAAACTGTTTTCTTATCCGGGCCTCAGTATTGACTAAACGTGCTTCAATTTGGATTTTTTGATCCGCAATAAAGTCCAATCTGTCTTGCAAGCCATCTTCGCGGGAATCGATTAACCCGTCGGTTGCAAGAAACGTTGAAGCCAGTGCATCCAATCTAAAAGCAAACCCTTCATCTTCTGCCGCAAATAAATTAACAAAAGAATCAAAATCTTCATTCATTTTTCCCGTCATTAAGGACGCATCAATATTCATTCGCCCTAATTTATCTACCGTCAAACCTACCTCGGATAAATAAGAAAAACTGGATGAGGAAATCGCCTGTCCTGCATTTAAAATATCAAAAATGCGAGATTCAATACTGGTCAGCGTGCTATCTGCTTCCAATTGCCCCTTCCGCTGATTATCAATCTCATCCCTTAAACCATTGAAAGCATCCGCAAACGCCTGTACCGCTTCCTGAATAGCTGTATCATCACGATCGATATTAATAGTCACGGCACCGGCTTTTTTAATATCCAGGGTAACTCCGGTAATCAGATCTGAAATATTGTTTGAAGACCGCGTCACCGTGTAGGCATTTTCAAACGTCATCACCGCATCCAGGTCGGCAGCATCAAAACTACCGCTGGTATCCCTGTCTTGATTCAGGTCAGAAAAGCTGAAACCCGCCGTATCACTGACTACATTAATAAAATTGGTACTGCCGGTTTCATCTGCAGTCAGTAATAACCGGTACCCAGCATCTTCTTTAATGATCGATGCGGTGACCCCTGGGTTGTCTGTCTGGTTGTTAATCAATTCAGCAGCCTGCGCCAGAGTTTTACCACTCACATCGAATGATACATTGGTTCCTCCACCCAGGTTTAATTCCAACACGGCGGTGGAAGAAGACTCTGATCCAGAAAATGTAGTGGTATCCGAATCAGCAAACGTCGTCGATGCTTTTTTATGGTTTTCAGCAATACGGGATACATCGATCGAATACACCCCTTTTGCTGCAGAACTTGACGCCGATAACTTCAATATGGCGTCATCTGAGGACGCCGTAGAATAAAGCCTGAACTTTTCTGCAGAAGCCAAATTGCTCATTGCAGATTGGAAATTGGAAATCTGGCTCTTTAACTGACCAAAGGCACTGATCTGGGAATTGATGAGGCTCTCTTTATCTTCAAGGTTCTCAAGCGGCCGACGCTCTAAAGCCATCAACTGCGTAACAATTCCGTTAATATCTAAACCTGACCCTATACCCGGCGCCTGTAAAGATGCCATAAAATATCTCCGGTTTTATCAGGCCTGCTCTTTTAATAACAGGCCACTTAAATTTTCCAATGACTCAGCAATCCGTAATACTTCATCAGATGGAATTTTTCTGATCACTTTTTCCGTTTCAGAGTCAAGGACTGTCACTACGGTACGCCCAGATTCTTCATGCAAACTGAATTCAAGATCACGGTTAATATGTTGAACAAAATCATTCAAGCGGGACAGTTTATCGGAGATTTCACTCTCCTTTTCTTCCTTTTTTCGGTTTTCCAAAACCGATAAACTTTCTTTTTCAACCTTCAGCTCAATGTTCTGTTCCAGGTCATTTTTTTCAGTCTTTTCAGACTGTTTCGGCGCGATGTGCTTGCTTCCCTGCAAAGATACCAACGAAACGCTTTTATTTTTTCCGGCACCTTCCTGCATTCTCACAGGCGAAACAGCAGCTTGTGTCACATAAATTTCACTCGCCATAATATTCACCTTTTTTTAAAGAGAGGTTTAAACAACAGCCTCTCATACGCCGATTAACCCAGAAGTGATAAGGCTGATTGAGAATTCTGATTAGCTTGCGACAGAATTGAAGTCCCTGCCTGTTGCAAAATCTGCGCTCTGGTCAATCTTGATGTTTCTGCCGCAAAATCCGCATCAACAATACGGCTTCGTGCAGCACTCAAATTTTCAGAATAATTCTGCAAGTTTGAAATAACCGCATCAAATCTGTTTTGCACCGCACCATAGTCTGCACGTTTTTTTGCAATGTTAGAGATCGCCCCATCCAATTCAGTTAATGCTGCAGACGCATTCGCCTGACTCGTTACATTAATTGATCCTGTCGCCGTCAAATTTGAGTTATATGCACTACCCAAACCACCCGATGCTGTTGTTCCCTGTGCACTTAACGCAGTGACCGAAACCTGGTTGTTGGCAACACCGTCCTGCCCCACCTGGAAGGTTAGATTTGCCGTACCACTCAACACAGCCACACCATTAAATTCAGCCGTTGTCACAATCCTTGAAATTTCCTGCGTCAACTGGTCCACCTCTTTTTGCAAACCCGTTCTTTCATTGGTTGTCGCATTCGATGATTGCACAGCAATTTCACGAATCCTTTGCAGGTTATTACCAATTTCAGCTAACGCCCCTTCTGCAGTCTGTGCCAGAGAAATACCATCTGCAGCATTTCTGACTGACTGGTTCAAACCGCGGATATCCGCTGTCATCAACTCCGCCTGAAACAAGCCGGACGCATCATCCTTTGCACTGTTTACCCGTAACCCTGAAGACAATCTTTTCATTGCCTCATTCAGGTCGTTTTGTGATTTTCCTAAATTTCTCTGCGCGGTTAACGCAGTAATATTTGAATTAACTACTAAAGCCATTAATTTTCTCCAATGAAATGTCGTTCACTGTGGTTATCGTCGCTGGAGAAATATTCTTTAGGAAAATTTTTGTTAACTGGTTACTGTAATAGTGACAATGTATTTTGCTGCGCCTGATTCGCTTGAGCCAGAATTGATGTTCCTGCCTGTTGCAGAATCTGAGCTCTGGTCAACTTAGCTGTTTCCGCTGCAAAGTCGGCATCCAGAATTCGGCTTCGTGCCGCACTTAAATTCTCGGAATAATTTTGTAAATTCGAAATCACTGCCTCAAACCTGTTTTGTGCAGCACCATAATCAGCCCGTTTTTTGGCCACATTAGCAATCGCGCCATCCAATTCTGTAAGCGCGGCAGAGGCATTAGCCTGAGTACTCACATTAATAGCCCCCGTCGCCGTTAAGTTTGAGTTGTACGCAGACCCAACGCCGCCAGAAGCTGTTGTACCTTGAGCACTTAACGCAGTCACCGTCACCTGATTTGATGCTTTTCCATCCGGCCCGACCTGGAAGGTTAAATTGGCTGTCCCACTTAATAATGCTGTGCCATTAAATTCTGAGGTAGTAACAATTCTGGAAATTTCCTGGGTCAGCTGATCAACTTCTTTTTGCAACCCTGTTCTTTCATTTGTGGTCGCGTTTGCTGACTGCACAGCAATTTCCCGAATCCGTTGTAAATTGTTTGCGATTTCTCCTAGCGCGCCTTCTGCAGTCTGGCCAAGTGAAATACCATCCGATGCATTCCGCACCGCCCGGTTTAACCCGCGGATATCTGCTGTCATGATTTCCGCCTGGAACAACCCAGAAGCATCATCCTTTGCACTGTTTACCCGCAAACCTGAAGACAGTCTTTTCATTGCGGTTTCCAGTTCCATTTGCGTTTTTCCCAGATTTCTCTGAGCATTCAACGAAGCAAGATTCGTATTAATAATGAGAGCCATAATATTCTCCTAATTCAAACACCTCGAATAAAGCTAATACTATGCCAGTGTCATTTTTATTATTAATTTCAACATGTTATTGACCCTACACATCTTTGGCGGCAAAAAAATGCCGGACGCCTTACTTGCCTCTGGAAAATGCCGTCAACCATGGGTCCAGCCGATCTTCAAGCATAAAGTTATCTAAAACCCATTGTTTCAATTGATCACCTTGTTGATAAGACTGCTCCACATCAGCAAGACTGTCTCTAATGGCATTAAGCCAGGCATTTTTTGTATTCTCTACTCTGATAACCGGTGGGTTTTGTGTTTGATAAGGTATGACATCTGAACAAATCACCGGCCAACCCAATGCGCCGTATTCCAACAGGCGTAAATTGCTCTTTGCGTCATTAAATTGACAATTCTCCAGAGGTGCAATCGCCAAATCCAGATTCATTGATGCGAGTTGCTGTGGATATTCATCAAACGAAACATAGCCCCGGTATTCTTTCACCAGGTGCTCAATTTCCGGGGGGCACATCCCCATAAATATCCAGTCGATTTCATCCGCAGTCTCCTTGACGACTTCAAGGATGATTTCCAGATCCCCCTGATGCTGTTGAGCCCCCGCCCACCCCACACGCGGTTTTTCTCCCTGACCGCGCAACGAACTCAACTGGCTCCAGGTTTCTTTACTCAGGCAATTGGGCAAAATCTTTATATCGTCAATCATATCCTGACAAAATTCTGCCAAAGGTTCAGTCGAAACCACCAGGCGATCACAATACTGCAATACCTTTCTTAAGCGCTGTTTGGCATCCCGATAATTCTTCATAAAGTTCAAATGGGCTGAACTTTTTTCTGGAATCGCGGTAATTAAGTCATCCAGAGAAAAAACGATGAACAATTCTGGTTTTAAGCGCCGCAGCGCGCTAATGAACTCCAATTCAACATGGTTGATGGCTGACTGAACGATCAGGCTGTCCGGAGCCAGGCGTTCGGCTTCACTCACGGTCAGTGGACGACTTTTGCCGCCATGCAGTCTGACATATTCCCCCTGCGCTTTCCCCGCCTTACTTAATGCATCCAGTGGCAAAATGATCCGGTAATCGCCAGCCCCTCCCGGCAAAGGAAGACCTAATAAACGTTCACGCTCATGAAAATTCACATCCCAGTTAACGGGCAATGACACATCAACCCGACAGTCTTTCCAGATCAGACTCAAATTTCGGTTATACGCAGGGTCATTGGCAATAATATGGCGCCATTTCAGAAACAATTCGTCTTGAGAACGCTTATTCAGCTTTCTACGTGCCTGATTCACAATTTCGTCTGATTCAGTATTCAAACTGGCGCTCAGATGATGAACCAGGGTCACCGTCGGGGTCCACACCGTTCGATAGCCCAGTTCATTCACTTTCAAACATAAATCGACATCATTAAACAGAATGGGGAATTTATCCTCATCCATGCCTGCAACGTGTAGATACAATGATTTTTTGACCAACATGCAACCAGCGGTTACGGCAGAATAGTTTTGATCCAATAACGCCCTGCCCATATGCCCCGGCATTCTCAGATCAAGCACCCCGGAATAAGGGTGATCGGCAACGCCTGTCATCCCCAGAACGACACCCACATGTTGAACCACGGCGGATTCAGGCAAGGTCAGCCGGGCACCGACAATGCCAACATCTGCACGCATTCCGAATGCCAGCATACGGTCCAGCCAGTGTCCCTGAATAACCTCAGTATCATTGTTCAAAAAGACAATGAATTCGCCAGCACTGTTCTCTACGGCCAGGTTACTGATCGCGGCATAATTAAAATCGTGAGGATAATCCAGCACTTTTGCCTGCCCCGGATATAAACCGGGCAACGCGGCAAAATAATCGAGAATATCCGGGTCTTTACTTTGATTGTTGACAACGATCAATTCGACATTTGGGTAGTCTGTTCGAGACATGAGTGATTCTATGCAGGGCTTGAATAACTCTATCTTGTCCCGCGTGGGAATGATAATGCTGACCAACGGCTGAGTTTCATGAAAATAATTAACATGATGCGTCCCCGGTAAATACCCTTCCACGACTTCTGCCGCGATTGCAGAACGAAGCAGGTGATTTTCTACAATCACTTTTTTGACGGCATAATCCTGCCTGCGCAATGCATGCTCAGGGGCATGGTAAAGAACATCAGCAATATGGCAAAACACCTTTTGGCCATAACGTTCAAAAAATTTGAACGCCATATCGTAGTTTTCCATATCAGGTGTCGCCTGAAACCCGCCGAGAAAATTAACCGCTTCTCTATTTATGACGGCAAATGTCCCGATATAAAATTCTGAACGTAATAAATCCAGGTTAAAGTCGGGTTTAAACTGGGGATTTTGCCTGTTGCCCTGATCATCCACAGTATCTTCATCGGCATAAAAATAAAGACATTCAGGATGCAGGTTGATGTAATCCCCAAACCTGATTAACGTCTGCGCTTGAAACATTGCGCCCGGTTGAATGACTGACACCCAGTCAGCAGAAGATTGTTGAACAACCTCGTTTAACACATCATAAGGATTGCCTTGCGTTGCAATGTGCAGCCATTGCAGATTGGGGAAGTCCTCAAACATGACATCAGGACTGGGCACATCAGAAATCACACTGAATTGCCATTGAGCATACATTTGCCCGGACAATGAATCGATCGTATCAGCCAGCAAATGTTGTTCTCCGGCAAACACAAAAAGAACCAGATGAAACACCGGTTGAACTTTCCACTGCAGCATCATTCGTTCTGCAAACAGTTGTCCGTCAATTTCACGAATCTGATGCATGGCAATCCATTCACGATACAAATAGGTCTCTTCCATTTTTTTGAGCTTAAGCAATAACTCGCGACCTTTATTAAATTCAGGGTTTCTCAACAACCGCTCAGATAATGCATTGGCAAATTCATCAATTTTTCCATATGGGCAAGATAAACTCTCTTGCCCGGTTATTGTTGTTCTGGTTTGCAACTCTTTAATGACAAACTCGATGGCAAGACAGTACACGTCATCTTTCTCTCTCTCACTGAGATGTCCTGATTTACCCTCGTCGATTATCGTTTTTAACCAGTGAAACAGGTTCCCCCCCAATAACTCATGCGCTTGTTTGGCTTTATCCAGCACCCCCCCTTCATATCGATATTCCTTCATGCTGATGGAGCGCCCACCATGAGCACGACGATGATCACCCAGAGCCTTATATACTTCCTGTAACATCTGACGGGCTTGTACCTGAGTTTCATCCAGTTCAAGGATGTCCAGCGCCAGCAAATAATACATTTCCAGCGAGTATTTAAAAGAACTCAGAAAGTTTTGTTCGGCACGCTTTGCTCTCCGCGCCAGTTCGTATTTCTTGTCGATAATTTCGGAAACGGACAACGGCTTGTCTTTTAATAAAACATCGTATCGCTTAATAGCCCGCAGGATGACGAAAACGGTTTCGTATGTCCCGGCATAAGGTAAAGAATCCTCCTCATCCGGCATACTCAAATTACTGCCATGCTGACGATATTCCGTCAGTTTTTGAGGCAGACGATCAATTTTGTATTTATCCAGCGTACGCAACCAGTAATCAAAATCCTGTACATACAACAGACCCGGATTATGATCACCAATATCCTGGTATAACGAACGTCTCAACATCGCCGAAGGTGCATTTAGAAAATTCCCGCCTAATAACTGCCACCACAATTCATCAATGGACTTTGAAAACAACGTGTCAACATTCAGATCAATGCCTTCCTGGTTAATAACCCCGACATCAGTAAAAACAATACCGACATCCTGGTGACTGTCCAAATAATCAACCTGCGTCTGTAAACGCTCTGGTTTCATGCGGTCATCGGAGCATAAATACGCCAGATATTCTCCACAGGCCGCATTAATCGCCCGATTCCCATTGATGGACGGGCCGCCATTTTCAGTATTCTCAATGATTCTTATTTTGTCTGGATACTGCTGCTGGTAGCTGCGCATAATCTCCACAGAATTATCCGGCGAGGCATCATCTGAAATCACCAGCTCCCAATCGGTAAAGGTCTGATTAATAATCGACGCTATGGCCTCACCGATAAACTGGTCATGGTTATAACTGGGCATGCAAACACTTACTTTAGGTCTATGCTGATTGTCGATCATGATTATATTTATGTGTTTAGTATTAAAATCCACCATGCAAAATGGTATCGGCGATAAAAGAAATCTGTTGCTGAGTCATGCCCGGATACATCGGCAAACTGAGTATCTCCTTACTCATTTGTTCCGTGATTGGGTAGGATGACCAGTCCTGCTGTGCATAGCAGGGTTGTTGATGAGGTGGTATCGGATAATGAATCTGTGTGGCAATGCCATGCTCTGCCAAATAAGTGTGCAACGCATTCCGTTGTAACGAACGCACTACATACAAATGCCATACCGGAGACATATCTGCTGATGGTTTTGGCAATGTTAAATGACTTGCTTGCAATGCCTCGCCATACCACTTTGCTATCTGGCGGCGCTGCTGATTCCATTGTGACAGGTGCTTTAATTTCACCCGCAAAAAAGCCGCCTGCAGCTCATCCAGCCGTGAATTTACTCCTAACGCTTCATGCTGATATTTTTTGGTCGAACCATAATTTCTCAGCGTGTGGATACGCTGCGCCAATTCTGCATCACGGGTTAAAACCGCGCCACCATCGCCCAATGCCCCCAGATTTTTACCTGGATAAAAACTGGTTGCTGCTGCGTGGCAAAGACTTGCCACCGGTTTACCGTTTAACAAGGCCCCCTGGGATTGTGCTGCATCAAGCAGCACCAGAAGACCATGTTGAGAAGCCAAAATATTGATCGCATCCAATGCAGCCGGTTGACCATACAGATTCACCGGCATGATAGCCCGGGTGTTTTGTGTGATGGCTTGTTCAATGCATTGCGGATCGATGTTATAAGTCACCGGATCTGGCTCTACCGGTACGATTGTTGCCCCGCTACGGGACACCGCCAACCAGGTCGCGATAAAAGTATGTGCCGGAACAATAACTTCATCACCAGCACCAATGTCACAGGCCTGCAATAGCAACGCCAATGCATCCAGTCCGTTCCCGGTAGAAATGCAATGTTCCACCTGCTCAACGCGTGCATATTCTGCTTCAAACGCCTCAACTTCTTGACCCAACACATACCAGCCGGAATCCTGTACCCGCTGGTAAGCCTGATCAAGTTCCGCCCGTATCGGATTATGTATCGCTGCTAGGTCCAGAAAAACTTGTTTCATCCAGAATCTTGCCTGCGGCATTCTTGAATTGGTCAAAATCCCGATAGTATTCATTGGGATCATAAAAATCTGATGCCAACACCATGCATACCGCACCAGAAGAAAAGTTGTCCAGATAGCGCCACATCATCGGGCAAACATACAAACCGTAGAAAGAACGGTTCAAGTGAAATCTGCGTTGACGTTCGCCATCGTTGAGCACAATATCGAAACTGCCCGACATGGCGACAATAAACTGATGCAGGTTTTTATGGGCATGCGCTCCACGATCAGCGCCGCCTGGTACATCGTACAAGTAATACACCCGTTTCATATCAAACGGAATGTGTCTGGAACTTTCAATAAACGTCAGGTTGCCCCGTGGATCGTGGATCTTGGGCAACTCAATCATCCGGCAATCATTCAACGGCATACATACTCCTCTATGTGTTTCATTTCACATATCTATCAGTCTAGCCAAAATTTTGACATTGTGTGTCTGGTTTAATTGTCACGGTTAACCATTTGATTTCAAAAACTAACATCGCGTGAAATCACAAAATAAGTTGCTGGATCACTCGCGAAGATGGCAGCCCCAGTTGCAAATACTGGCTGTAGATATGCGGCGCACTTTGTACCGCCGCGATCACGATGGATTGTTCTGAATCTTTCAACACGTCCGGCGCATACACGGGCTTACCGTGAAACTGCTGGCCAATGCGTGATGAACGAGGGTCAACAAAATATTCAATGTGGGCTGATTTCAGATACTCTGATTTATCCAGCAGTAACCCTGCCTGTGCCCCTGTCCCCCAGACAGCAATAGGCCGGTCACTCTTTGCGCTGATAAACACATCATCCAACCCCCGCGCTGATAACCCAGACTGCACGGCATCACGTTGCGATGTGTCCAATGCATGAATCCGCTGCATCACTAAATCATCAAGAAAGACAAAACGTACATGTTCCTTAAGCAACAAGCCATATAAGGTGGCAATTGCTAAAAATTCTTCTTCATCTACCTCTGCCTGTTTAAAATCACAACTGATCTGAAAATTACAATGTTGCAACTGATACTGTCGCAGCAACGCCATAAATGCCTGCAACTCAGACAGATCATGGTTTTCCGGCAGTAAAATGTATTTGATAATGACGTTTTGCGGGCTGGCCTGCGCATAGCTTTGCAGATTCTTGAGTACCTTGTGCATGCGGTTGTAATGGCGTACCTGCTCAAAAGTCTCTTCACTGCCTGCATCCACGCTGGTGACAATATAAGCACGATCCTGTTTCATCAGCCCGACCAATGCATCCGACACTCTGGTCGCATTGGTAATCACCCTCTGTTTGACCGCGCCGGCTTTTTCGTTGATCTGCATCAACAGTTGGTCGAAAGACTTGTCCAGCAGCGGCTCGCCACCGCCCCATACGATATATTCCGCAGCGTCCAGCGCATTTCTCTGCACCATGCTGTCTATCAATTGTTCAATGTCATACCCGGCAGACTTGCCGCCGTAATACGTTTCACTGCAATAACTGCATTTCATGTTGCATACGGAGTGATATTCCAGCGACAGATAGCTCACCCCTTGTGACAGCGGCTGTCCCCAATCAGCAAATTGCAGAAACGGACACCCTTCACACTGCGGCGCATTATTACGGTTGATTTCTTTGTGAAGCTGAATTTTTTCGTCAACGATCGCCTGGTAATCCAGAGGTCGCTCAGCATCATGAGCATCACTGTTGATCAACACGACATCGCCTTTCATTTTTCCCTGATAAAAATAGCGTTTGCAACAGGTTCTAATTTCATCGGGCGCCAAAAATACAGCGTTATGCAGGTCATAACAGCTCCATGTTTTTGCTGAAATATCTTTCATGAACAATTGAATTTGCTCAAACCTGTCCGTTTTTGCGGATGACATCTGTTGCCAGAAATAGTCAAATATTTGCTGATATTTGGTTCTGAATCCTTCGCTTTGATGTGTCCGGGGTGAATAACTTATGCTTTGAAACACGTCCTGCACACTGTCAAATAATGCGATAAGCAATGCAGCAATGTCTGATTGCCCCTGTTGATATCTGAAAACCCTGACAATCCGGGAAGCCACCACATTCACCGTGCTGCTTATAAAGTCTTCCCTGTACTCTGCCGCAATGCGCTGATCTTCCAGATAGCGGTACATTGCAGCGAGCGCCCCCACATAGCCCCGGATGTGATCTGCACTAAACGTATTTACGATGGAACCGACGCTATTGTTTTTAAAATAAAGCGCTTGATCGATAACAGAAATATAACGACAGGCCGCCAGACTGATAAACATGAAATCCACGTCTTCGTGTATACCCTGCCTAAAGCTTAATTTACTCTGATCGATAAAATCACGTCTGAAAGCACTGTAAATGACTGAACAATCAATCTGGTTGAGCAGATAGGCGCGTAAAATGTCTTGTTTAGTATTGTTGGCCAGCAAGGCCAGATCATCACGTCCTTCATAACCGTGAATCTGCGAGGAAGACTGGCGATCATACTGCCAGTTAAAACAGACCAGATCGGTCTGTGGGTTCTGCAAAATACACGCATTGATTGCGTTGAACACGTCCTTGTCAAAAGTATCATCACTGTCCAGAAACAAAACCCAGTCACCGGTAGCCCTTTTCATCCCTTGATTACGCGCCACCCCCGGCCCACTGTTTTGACTCAGCTCAAGCAGTATGATGCCATTATTTTGACACGCAAAGTTTTTAACCACGGCCACCGTATCATCAACAGAGCAATCATCCACCACAATCACTTCCAGAGAAATAGCTTCAGATTCCAGAGGTAACACGCTATTCAGCGCGTTTTCGATATATTCGGCACCGTTAAATACGGGAACAACAATACTGAATTTCATAACTTCAAATTGACTAAAATTATTTACCATTCACAGTCCACGCCAAAACATCAGCATGAAATGTGCTTTCGATCACACTTTGAAGTTTAGTTAATCTTGCACTAATTTCTATAACGTTAAACAAACCATTTAACTTTGACTGGAAAGCTTTTGAGGGGTCAGATTTAAAAGATCAAGGGGTCAGCCAGCTTTAAAAGATCAAGGGGTCAGCCAGCTAACAACATCAAGATCAAGGGGTCAGCCAGCTTGATTTAGAGGTAATGATTCCCTACAATCCATAAATGGCCAGATTACCCCGGATTGTTGTTCCTAACCAGCCGTTGCATATTATGCACCGCGGAAATAATAGACAAGATATCTTTGAATCTGAAGAGGATATGACTCGCATCAAAGAAGATATAGCCTATGCCTTAGCCAAAACAGACTGTTCTTTACATGCTTATGTCATTATGAACAATCATTTACATTTGCTAATAACGCCTGCTGAAAAAACACAACTGAGTCAGTTTATGCAAACCATGGCTAATCGATATGTTCGTTATTTTAATGCCACACGAAAAAGAACAGGCACTATCTGGGAAGGCCGGTTCAAGTCATGTCTAATTGATAGTGAGAATTATCTTTTTAGCCTCTATCGCTATATTGAAATGAATCCTGTTAAAGCGAATATGGTTAAGGAAATTGCTGAGTATCCCTGGTCAAGTTATCGACATAATGCATTGGGCGAAGAAAATAGTTTAATTACAGAACATGAATTATATCGGGGCTTGGGCGAAACTGTAGCGAGCCGGGCGGAAAATTATCAGAAAATATTTAATACACTAAGTAGCACATCACAAGAGCAACAAATTACAGAAGCTACTATACGAGGCGAAGTTTATGGTAGTAGTGAGTTTCACCATAAGATCAGTCAGTTAATTTCAAGAACAACAAAGCTTACTTCACACGGAGGGGATAGAAAAAGTGAAAACTATAAAAATCAAGCTGGCTGACCCCTTGATTTTTTTAGGAAATTGCTGAGTATCCCTGGTCAAGTTATCGACATAATGCATTAGGCGAAGAAAATAGCTTAATTACAGAACATGAATTATATCGGGGCTTGGGCGAAACTGTAGAGAGCCGGGCGGAAAATCATCAGAAAATATTTAATACACCAAATAGCACATCACAAGAACAACAAAGCTTACTTCACACGGAGGAGATAGAAAAAGTGAAAACTATAAAAATCAAGCTGGCTGACCCCTTGATGTTTTGAAAATCAAGCTGGCTGACCCCTTGATGTTTTGCAGGTTAGTATAGTTTATTTAATCGTGGTCTGTCCCCTATTACCTTAGTGAGTTTCACCATAAGATCAGTCAGTTAATTTCAAGAACAACAAAGCTTACTTCACACGGAGGGGATAGAAAAAGTGAAAACTATAAAAATCAAGCTGGCCGACCCCTTGATGTTTTCGACCCCTTGATGTTTTCAATATCAGGCATCAGGTGTTGTTCAGCAGCGAGCACCTCATAAGCCACCCGGCTTTGTAAAGGGGATCTTCGGACAAACCAAACGGGGGCGGCGCGGCATATAAGCTGAGGAGAATTAAAATCCAGGTTAGTATAGTTTATTTAATCGTGGTCTGTCCCCTATTACCTCTTAGTTTATTTAATCGTGGTCTGTCCCCTATTACCTCTCTATTACCTCTATTACCTCTATTACCTCTATTACCTCTATTACCTCTATTACCTCTATTACCCACTTAAAAAAACACAACCACCTTTACATACAACAATTATGTTGTACAATGTAATTATTGTACGTTATTGATGGTGAGTGATTATGAATAAAGTATTCGGAAGAGTTAAAATAATTGAACGTATTTGGAAATTATTATTAGAGTTTTCAATTTTGTTTACCGCAGAACGTCGTGTTGGAAAAACTACGATATTAAATGAATTAAAGAACAATCAAAAAAAAGGTTACCGCGTTATCTATAGTGATCTTGAAAAAATTGACTCTCCGTTAGAGTTTATTAATGATGTGCTCAATAAAACAGAACCCTTTATCAGTAAAAAAGATAAGGCAACAGGATGGTTTTGTAACTTAAGGGAGAAGCTTGAGGGAGTCGAGATTGGTGGCTACATTAAAATACCAAAACAGAAAGAAAAAGACTGGAAAGAATTACTACAAATAGCCATAAAAGCGATCTGCAAAAATACGGAAGATACCATCGTGTTTTTATGGGATGAGCTGCCTTATATGTTACAGAAAATTAATGAATCTGAGATTGCAAAAGGTTCAGTCGAAAATAGCAGTTTGCAAATTATGGATACATTGCGTGCCTTAAGGCAAGAGAACAAGAACCTACGCATGGTTTTTACCGGTTCCATCGGCTTACATCATGTACTCAGCACATTGACCAATAATACTTATGCCTCTGAATCCGTTAATGATCTGGAAAAAGTAGAGCTTACCCCGTTAGATACCACGGCAGCAGAACAAATGGTCAATTTTCATTTACAAAAAGAAGACAAGCTAGAAGGAATTGAAAAGTCACTGATCAATAATATTGCCCAACAGTGTGATTTTATTCCTTTTTATATCGAAAAATTAATCAGACGATTGGCTACAAAAGAAAGCCAGGTAACGCAAGAATTAGTCGATCAGGAAATTGCTTACATATTAACGGATGCCAATGATGATTGGGAGCTAGAACACTTTCGTGACCGCCTTAGTACCTATTACAAAGGGGAAGTTAAAGATACCAATGATAAAACCATTCAAAGATCAGCTATCGCCAAATCAATTCTAAACCACTGCGCGGTAGAATCCACTCCACAGTCAATTGATAACTGTTATCAAACCGTTAAATCTCAGTTCAGCATTGATGATAGAGATTTAGTGATAGAAATATTAAATGGTCTGGTGAAAGATCATTACTTGCAACGAGACACACAAGGCCATTACCAATTCTATTTTTCTTTAGTGCAGCGATGGTGGCGATTGGCTGAAGGGTTAACGATAGCTGAGGGTGATGACCATGTCTGAGACACCACAACTGTCTACTTATACCCCCAGTAATACAGACCCCGAAATACTGGAAAAAACATTTGTACAACGACATAAGCTATTAGAAAGAACTGTCGCCTGGTGTGAGGAGAGCATTCTCACGGACAAAAAAAACCATTTATTATTGATAGGCCCCAGAGGCAGTGGTAAAACGCACTTTATTTCGATGCTGATTAACCGGCTTAAAAACAAGCCCGAACTAGAAGAAAAAATGGTCATCATCTGGCTGGGTGAGGATGATGTGATTACCAGTTTAATGGATCTGTTTTTGTTAATGATTGAAAACCTGGTAAAAAACAATCCCGAACGGTTTAACAATACTTGCCTGCAACAAGCAAAAGGTCAAAAACCTGATATGGTGGCAGAGATTATTATGCATAGCATTACTGAGCAAATAGGCCAGCACACGATACTGTTGGTTAAAGAAAATATGAGTGATGTGTTTGCAGGACTTAAAGACAATGGACAAAAAAAACTCCGCGCCTTCCTGCAAGAAAAAAATAATATGGCGATATTAGGCACTTCGCAACAGTTATTTTCTGGCGTTTCTTCTCGCGACGCGGCCTTTTTTGGTTTTTTTGATAGCCATCACTTAAAGACTTTAACAGTGGATGAGGCTAGGCAATTAATTAGCAATATCGCCAAATTAAACCACAATCAACAATTAATTGACTTTTTAGAGACACCTCAGGGCTGTTATCGAATCCGCGCCTTACATCATTTAGCGGGGGGCAATCACCGTCTTTATGTGGAGTTATCCAGCTTTTTAACGATGGCCTCTTTAGATGATTTTGTCTCTGCATTAACATTATTAGCCGATAGTTTAACCCCTTATTTTCAAGAAAGAGTCCGCTCCTTACCCGCTCAACAAGGACGCATTGTCCAAAAATTGTGTGATCTACAAGGCGCAACCCCGGTAAAAATGATCGCCGAAGAAACTTTTATCGGCGAGCGCAGTGTCGCTAAACAGTTAGGTGATTTAGCTAAGAAGGGCTATGTCATCTCGCATAAACGAGGCAAACAAAGTTATTACGAAATGGCTGAACCGTTGATGCGATTGGCTTTAGAAGTAAAAAACAGCCAGGGTAAACCGTTAAAAATGGTAGCACTGCTGCTACGCGCCTGGTTTTCTGATACCGAGCTGCAAACAGTTGATGAAAAAAATGGCATAACCGCTCATTATCAAACTGCGGCACTGTCTATGGATAAAGCATTTTTGGTTTCAATTAACGAAAAAATTGGAGAACAAATCGATATAGGATTTGACTCCAATGATTACAATAAAATTATTGCAGCTAGTAGTGAAATAATCAATGGACCACAGACAGAGGGAGAGCCTATGGTTCAAAAATGTAGGGCTTTATATAATCGTGGATGTGCTTATGCTAACAACAATAAAATAGAGCTTGCCCTTCAAGACTGGACAACCTTGATTGAGATGGAATATGCACCTGCTGAACACAAAGCAATGGCATTGTTTAATCGCAGTATCACTTATGCAAAAAAGGGTGAGAGTGAGCAACAATTCCAAGATTTATCTACCTTGCTTTCGATGGAAGATGCACCTGCTGAACAAAAAGCAAAAGCATTGTTTAATCGCAGTGTCACTTATGCAGAAAAAGGTGAGAGTGAACGAGAACTCCAGGATTTAGCCACCTTGCTTGAGATGGAAGATGCACCTGCTGAACCAAAAGCAATGGCATTGTTTAATCGCAGTGTCACTTATGCAGAAAAAGGTGAGAGTGAACGAGAACTCCAAGATTTAACCACCTTACTTGAGATGGAAGATGCACCTGCTGTACAAAAAGCAAAAGCATTGTTAAGTCGCAGCGTCACTTATGCAGAAAAGGGTGAGAATGAACACCCGCTTCAAGATTTAACCACCTTGCTTGAGATGGAAGATGCACCTGCTGAACAAAAAGCAAAAGCATTGTTTAATCGCAGTGTCACTTATGGACTAAAGAGTGAGAATGAACGAGAAATTCAGGATTTGACCACCTTGCTTGAGATGGAAGATGCCCCTCAATATGCCATCAACAAAGCTTTATTTTGGTTTCCTGTCGCACATTTTAATTCACTTCAAATCAAACAAGCTCAACAAACATTGATTCAGGCATTCGATAAAGGCGATAAAAGCAGTGACTATTACCTGTCAAATACAAACTATATTCTGCAGGCAATCAATCAGCTAGGCTCTTCATTCTGGCAAGATCAAATCAGCTGGATAATTCCCTTATATGCCAAGCATAAAGCACTAGGCAATCTGAGTAGCGCGATTATTCATTCTGCGTCTTTTTTTATTGAAGATGAATCAATGTTATCGTCGATAAAAAAATGGCAACAGCTGTGGCAGAAACACGGTGAAAACTATCAGGAATTGCAATTGTCATTACAAGGGTTACAAGCGGTTGTACTCACTATAGAGCAAAAAAATGACAAGCCCTTATTCAGTCTACCTAAAGAAATACGCGAATTGGTTTTACCGTTGCTTAGCAAGGTTTTAGATTAAGGCTTTAACATCAACATATCGTTTAATCAAACCCAGGCAAGAGAAAATAAGAAGAAAAAATAGGGGACAGACCACGATTAAGAAAAAATAGGGGACAGACCACGATTAAGGAATAATAAACGTAATAAACGTGGTCTGTCCCTTATTTACGTGCTTATTTACGTGAGGATCATAATATCGATAATAGTTATATTGTGGTCTTTTGAAGTTTAGTTAATCTTGCACTAATTTCTATAACGTTAAACAAACCATTTAACTTTGACTGGAAAGCTTTTGAAATTCATATACTATTATTACAAGTAGATAGTTTGTCTTGCCCGCCATGCTCTGCAGGTATCTACACCTTGTCTAACTAACTATATTGATTCTGTGACATCAACCACGCCCAGTGCGCTACTGGTCGGCACCAGCTATAGCGCTATTCCAATTTTGGCGGCTCTCAAAACACGGCGGATGAATATTGCCGTCACCGGCTGCATTTCCTCTGACCCCTGCCACCTTTATGCAGACCGGTCATTTGAAATTGACTTTTCCGACCGCAATGATATGTATGATTTGATCAAACAACAGAATTTTGACTATGTCATCCCTACCTGCAACGATATTTCCTATATGTCCTGCGCCTGGGCAGCCGAGCAACTCGATTTCCCTGGGTTTGACGATTATGCCACTGCCACCATACTGCACACCAAAGACGCCTTCCGCCACTATGCAGAAAAAGAACGGCTCCCCATCCCTTTTGCCCTGCCCGCTGAAAATGTAGACGCCGACACCTTAAACTATCCGGTTCTGGTCAAACCGGTCGATGCTTTCAGTGGTCGCGGTATGAGCAAAATCTATCGCGCCACTGACCTGCAAGCCGCCATTAGCAAGGCACAAACGTCTTCACACAGTGGCAAAGCTATTGTTGAAGAATTTGTAGAAGGTTCGCTGCATAGTCATTCTGCCTTTCTAAGCAAGGGGAAAATCAGTTACGACACATTCGCCGATGAATTTTGTACTGTGTACCCTTACCAGGTGGATTGTTCTAATATTCCCACTTCATTACCTGAAAACATCAAGCAGCAGGTCAGGCAACATATTTTACACATGGCCAGCACCCTGCACCTACACGACGGTTTGCTGCATACCCAGTTTATCACTGACAGAAACAAACTATGGCTGATTGAATGTATGCGCCGTTGTCCCGGCGACCTCTATGGCACGCTGGTTAACATGGCCGAAGGCATTGACTATTCCGACCTGTATCTTCGCCCTTTTATTGGTGAACCGCTGCCGTCTGTACAACCACACCCCAGCAAATGGATGGCAAGACATACCCTGTCAGTCGCCAAAGAACAAACGTACACCAGCTTCTCCCATCACATTCCTTCAGAGAACGTCAAAATTTTTCCTTTGAAAAACAGCGGCGAACATTTCTATGCCGCCCCTTATGATAAAGCAGGCATATTATTTGCTGAATTCTCAGACAGGCAACAATTAGATGAAATCACCCCTAATTTAGCCAATTATTTGACGTTTGATCACCTGGAGCTGTCACTTGCAAACCTCTCACCCTCGAAGACGACTTAAATGTGCTTTTCTTGGCGGCGGCCTCAATTCCGCCGTGGGCCAGGTGCACCGTGTCGCTGCGGAAATGGATCGCCGCTTTGAACTGGTTGCCGGGTGTTTCAGTCGTCATCAGGACATCAATCGACAAACTGCGGAACACTATTTTATCCCTGCCGACAGAAACCCCGACTCGCTGGAACAATTACTGCAACAGGAAAAAGACACGCTTGATGCGGTCATCATATTAACCCCGACACCTCAGCACCGAGATAATGTTATTCAATGTCTTGAAGCCGGTGTACCCGTGATCTGCGACAAATCATTATCCGTAACACTAGAACAAGGGCAGGATATTAAATCCACTTTGCAACAGACCCGGGGCTTTCTGGCTGTTACTTACAATTACAGCGGCTACCCAATGCTGAGGGAGCTGCGCCACATGATGCAGCAACAGGCCTTTGGCAAAATCGAGCAAATCCATATCGAAATGCCACAGGAAGGCTTTGCCCGCCTTGATAAAACTGGTCAGCCAATTATTCCACAAGACTGGCGGCTGCATGATGGTGACATCCCCACCATTTCGCTGGATCTTGGTGTCCACATTCATCATACCCTGGAGTTTTTATGCGGACAGAAAGTCCAGCAGGTGATTGCAGTTCAGGATAATTTTGGCTCATTCAAACAAGTCATTGACAACACTATGTGTATTGCTCGCAGCAGTGGCGACATCGTGAGTAAAATCTGGTTTAGCAAAGCAGCATTGGGCCACAGAAACGGACTGAAAGTGGCGGTCTATGGTTGTGAAGGGAGCGCCGAATGGCAGCAGATGGACCCTGAGCATCTTCACCTGAATGATAATCAGGGCGGCAAACGCATTCTGGACCGTACCGGATTAGACATCACAATTGCCAATCAAGCACGATACAACCGGTTCAAAGCAGGACATCCGGCCGGTTTTATCGAAGCCTTTGCCAATCATTATTACGACATCGCCGATGGCCTGACCGCTTACCAGCAGGGTCAATCCTGTAATACCCCTTATGTATTTGGCATTAAAGAAGCCCTCTGTGGGCTTGAGTTCTTACAGGCGCTAAGCCAATCGTCGGCAAAAAAACAATGGGTCTCATTAAATTAAGCGCGTAAACTGCGCGCGCTTTGAGAGACCCGTTATGCTCTCTTCATCAATGAAGCTGTCCTGATCCACCATTCCTCATCTTAAAATACGCCATTGGCTTTCCGGCTTCTTTGCTTATGGCAATCGACGTATATGTCGATGGTGTAATGCTATCCAGAATCTGTAAAACATTGGCTGAAAATCATAGCGGCGACATTTTTTATCACCACATTGAGGCGTTCTTCGTCCGGATCAAACCGGTTTCCAGCGATGTGAACCCGGCCTGCATAAAAGCACCAAGGCTGCTGCAACAATACTCCGGGTGATATTCAGGTTGCACAGTGTCATCGGCAGCGCGTACTGATTGGGGGAGTAAAGGCATAAAAAAGTCGGGAATACCCCGACTCTTTTTAAGCAATAGCCATTGATTTACTTTCGGCGGGAGATTCCAAAGCTACCCAATAAACCCGCCAGAACCAGCCATAAGGTGGCAGGCGCAGAGACAGGCACAGACAGATCACCGGTTATTACAATATTATCGAAAGCAATGTCTTCATCGCCAGCGTTCAAAGCCATGATGATTCGTAGATCTAAAACGCTACCGGTGCCGGCTATTGATTTGCTGAACTCACTTAAGACATCCGTTAATTCAGTTCCATCTCCCGTGCCGTCAAAGTCAGTATCTTCAAATGGTGCTGAGTTAAAGGTAGATCCATCATTTTCAAACGCTAATAAATTTTGAAATCCAGCACCATCAATCTGATATTCCACTTTTACAAAATCTGATTGATCCCAATCTTCAGCACCATTTGACGCCGTATCTTCTGCAAACAACCCCGAAAACTGTAAGTTAGTATAGAAATCAATACCAATGCCTGCAAATGTTAAGGTTTGAATGGCTGCTGCTCCCTCTCCATCTAAGTCCATGGCAGCAAAATGTAACGCCCCCTGAACATTGCCATAATTTACTGAAGTATTGATGTTCGAACCGTCGGTCCGCGTAAAAAAATCAAAGCTACCATCAGAAAATTCAGCGACAGAACTTGTATACGATACAGCAGGACCTTCAAAATCTTCCAGAAAGATACCGGCTGCATGAGCAGAAGATGCACACACCAGCGTTAATAATGAAGCAGTAGTAATTTTTGTGAACATTTTTATTCCTTACTTTTATAGAGAGGACGATTGGCGGGTTATGGAAAAAAAAAGCGCCAATCAACTACAGGTCGTTGAATGGCGCAAACAAATACAACAAGCAGGAAACAAAGAGAGAAAATTTAAGCTTTACGACGTGAGACGCCCGCAACGCCTAATAAAGCAGAACCGAACAACCACACGGCGGCAGGTACAGGCACTGCAGACGGGTTTGCCGCACCGAAAGTGGCAACCGTAGGATCAGCATCAAATGCGACATTGAAAATGTCACCATCTTCATCATAAACCAGACCACCAAGGACACTGTACCAATCCCCTGTCACGCCATCGCGGAATGTTAATACAGGTTCTGAACCAAAAGATGACATGTCATCTCCGCCTAACTGAAAGCCGTATTGATTATCATCATCATTTGGACTATCTGAAATACCCAAAGCATCGTAAACGGTACCGAAAGCAGATAAATCGTCTGCTACACCATCGTTATCGGTATCAATGTCAGTAGTGCCCGCAGTGCCGGTGAAAGAATCAACCAGTGCAACTGTAAATGAAGGGTTTTCAAGATCAGGGACATCAACGGTCAACAACCCATTGACATCAAAAATTCCAGAAACCTGACTGGCACGATCAACTGTTCCTTGGCCAGACGTTGAATCCGTTTCAATGGAAAGAATCCAACCGGAAAAACTGCTTTCAGCGGCACCCATTAACTCAAAGGTTTGCGTGCTTGGATCAGCACCTGCAGGATTGGGTCTGAATTCATTAAATTCAACAACATGATGCGCGGCATTCGCGGAAGACGAAATCGCTAATGCCAGTAAAGAAGCTGTAGAAAGCTTGGTAAACATAGTTAACTCCTGAACATTAAAAAAAACCGGGAAGCTCTGTTTTGAAAGCGACTAAAACGTGAACTTCGCGGAAATTCTAGAGGATTAATTTGACACAATGATGACGTTTAAACCTTATTTTTATGACAAGCCACGCCCCAGATAAACACGCTCAGTAACAGTAGTTGCGGCCATAATGGCAGCGGTACCTGCACCGTTTCAGCACCGGCCACTGCCGCCTTAACATCCGCTAATACCGGGCTTGGCTCGACGACACCATCACTATCGGTAGCCTGGCTGTAAAAACGGTAGTCACCCGCTTCTGGCGGAACAAAGTCAAGTGACCAGCCATCGGCACCGTTGCTGTCCACACCGGCAGAAACATAGCTTTGGCCGCCATCGTTTGAGTAGAAGAATTCAACCTGGGCGATACTGCCTATATTCTGTGTCGCACCACCTTGGGCAGGGGCCGCATCGGTGAAGACGATGTTGTCGAAATAGACTTCCTCAGCAGCTGAATTAGATTCCAGTTGCATGTGCAAAGTCGCACTTGCAAAACCAGATAAATCCAGACTCAACGTGTGCCATGCACCTTCAAGCGCAGCACCCGCCAAAGTGATGGCATCAATATCCTGGCCCACAGTATTCAGCAGATCAAATTCTGTCCCTCCATTGCTGACCCAAATCCGCAGATTATCTGAGCTTTCCCAACCGGTTTCTGATACAAACAGGTCGATACATACTGAAGCATGACTTTGCGCTGACAAATCCACACTATCAAGCGAGACCGTCATGATGCCGTCTGTATCACTCATCTCATAACCTTGCGTACCCTCGGTGTAACTGCCGACATCGCCGGTAAAGTTTTGCACACCGACAAAATCACCATCACTCAAGCCACTGCCACCGGTTGAAGTAAACAACGCAGAGAAACCCAGTTCGCTGCCGGTGCTGGTGTACACCACATCAGCCAAACCACTAAAATTGGCCAGTGCATGGGTGGCAGTATTCGGATCTTCATATCGCCCCCCTGTACTTGGCTCTTCAAAGCTGGTATAGGCCAATCGATTACCATTGACCTGACAGGTCGTCACGTGGGTACCGTTAATATCACTGGCTGCCGCGCTCAAGGAAATGGTTTCACCCGCCTTGATGTCAGCAGGCAAATTATCGTCAACCATGGACGCGGGCGCAAAACCTGTAACCACACTCGCCTCACGCAAGCGGAATCGACGCGCCGGGTCACGGCTTTCACGGTGAGTTTGTACCCCGACCATCTCCAGCACATCGCCATTGGCACCCGGCAGGCTATCAACATCAAAAAAACCGCCTTCTTTATAAATGGTAATCACGTCACCATTGGAGTCACGCACCTGATTGTCCGACACGCGCGTGGCCTGAAACTTCACCAGATGATTTTCGTTGGCTTCATTGAAGAAATCAGTAATAAACTGCTTGAACTCCGGCATGGCTTTGGACGGATCATTGCCCAGCATGATGAATTCCTGCTCGGCTGATTGAATACCCTGCTGGTCGACAAATTGCGGATTACCATCGAAAAAGCCGCCTTCACCCCAGATTTCAAGCATGTCGCCAACGTTCAAATAACCATCAGGAAACCCCAGATGACTGCGGTACAACATGGTTTCAGCAAACTGGTGATGCGGATTGATACTGCCATCGGCATTGACCAGATCAGACAGACCATATTCATGGCGGCGCGCGACGGTTTCCGGCGTGGCCGACAACAAACGGACAAACACCGCTTCAAAATACGGTTCGTTTTCGGCATCGTTAAGCATGGTCACAACGGCTGTAAAGCCCCCTGCCAATTCGGTATTCAAAATGTAGCGCGGGCCATCCACCGTCATCGGATTATTGGCATCAAACTGCGCCGTATATTCCACGACCGAATCGCGAATACTGTAACCCAGCTCTGTAGCCGTTCCTGCTAAATCCTGAAAAGTAAAATCCGCGCCGGTTTCGTTAATCCAGTCATCATGTTGATACATGTATTCACTGATGATGACATCCCACATAGTGGTGGTATCAGACTCAAGCAATGCCACGGGTGCGCCCGGCCCCGCGCCATCGGCATCATAGGAAATCGCCGTCACCACACCATCGTCTGCCGTCACCTGCCAGCCTTCAGACAGTGAACTGCCGACAAAATGACTCTCAATATAACGCCACACATCGTTGCTGCTCATGCTGACCTTAACCATCTGGTCATCATTCCACGGATAGGTCTCGTAAACTTCCAGATAGGTGACCTCTCCTGCCGCGACATCACGTCGTACCCCGCCACCGGATTGAAAGGCCAGATGCGCCGTTCCGCCAGCATCACGCACTTTCCACACCATCGCATCGGAAATCCACTCGCCAGCAGTATTACTGCCACTCCAGGGAAATTCGCTCAAGGTAAACCATTTATCTTTGTCCAGCGATAAATCCGTCGCAGAATGGCCGACAACATGATGCAGAGGGCAAGGCTCCAGCGCACTGCTGTTGCCTGTGACAGAGGTCGGTAAAATACACGGATGGTCGGTCAAGGCATTGTATTCTGCCGTTAAGTTTGACAATAACGTCAGCATTCCGGCATTAGCGGCAATGTCATCCGACTTGATCGGGTACTTGGTACTGCCCACATAACGCCCTTGCGGCGTGATTTGCAGTTCGCCCACATACTGCCCGTAAGAGGCCGCTTCCACATTCGTGGTGTTGTAGTTGAGATTAGATGGCTGCCAGGCAGTATCTGTCCAGGTATGCCAATGGCCTGAGATCACCACATCCGGCGGTGCCACATCCCCATTATCACCCAGTAGAATCTGGCTGGTTGCATTCAGGCGGCGATGCCCGACATGCGACAACAACACCACAGAATCTGCTGCTTCGCCGCCCTCGCTGAGCGGTTTGCGCAAAAACGCCACCCAGTCTTTTAAATCAATAGTGCTGGCATCATCATCTGACCAGCGCACTTCAATCACATCCAGCACATCAACTGTTTCTTCGGTCAGAATGGTGGAATCATCCGTTGAATAACCCAGTACGGCCACGCGCGTATCCGGCGTCGCCGAATTATTATCATGATCCACCTCGACCATCACATACGGTGCAAAGGTATTTCCTGCCGGGTGAGCTGATGGTGCAGGAATCGGTGCACCATCATCCAGAATATTTACCGAAATAAACGGCATTGGTGAATTCTTCATGTTATTCACCATGCTGATAGCGCGCACATCGTGATTACCGACGACAATGGCATCCACTCCGCGCCCACTGTTATTACTTCCCAACGCTTTCAGCTGACTGTCCAGCGCTTCAAAAAAATCAATGGTACCGCCGTTACCGCGCAAATCCCCCAGCGGATTGCCCTCGGAAATATCACCGGCATCCAGAATCAAGGATTGCGGCGTGTTACCCTTCAGCTCCAATACCTTTGTGGTCAGATGAGCCACGCCACCTGCCTTTTCAAAACCGGGGGCTTCGCCATCGGCATCCGGAAAATCCAGATCGTGAGTGGTCAGGCGCGAATGAATATCATTCATGTGAATAATGTTGACACTGTCCTGTGTTGGCCAGTCCCCGCTGAACTCAATTCTTAACCGCGGCGTGGTATTGGTGTTGTATTCACGGCTGTTGAACACATAGGTCTGCCACTGGCTTTCACTTTCCGTATTCGGCTTCAACACCAGAGACACCACTTTGTCACCGGCATATTCGGCTTTGACAAAGTCTGTTACATCCACTTCCACCCAGCGAAACTCATTTGGCCCCTGCAACGCGGTGCTGCCCATGACTGTGGCATCAAATGCAGGCTGAGTATTCCAGGTGATACCGGTTTCAGTCCAACCATCGTTGTTGCTGCCATGTACATCCAGCGTCATGGCATCGCCCTGGTCATCCGCATTCCAGTTGTACATTCTTAATTTGACGGCACTAATGGTGGCGCCGGCAGGAATTTGTCCGGCCAGATCAAACTGCATCCAGGTGCGCTGATTGGCAAAAGAACTGTCCGCACTTTGCACATACAAGCTGATGGAATCACCATAATTGGTATCCGGATTACCGGACGAAATACCGGAATCGGCAAAAGGCACAATATCTTTTATTTTGGCGTGCGCCTGAAATGATGCGCCCAGTGCACATGCACTTGCCGCAAAAATGATTGAGTTAATTATTGACACGTTCATGCTGTCCTCGAAAACATCTGTTACAAAGCCCCGGCGTCATCCGGGTTTAGCTTCGCTAGAAACGTGCAATAAATCCGGACTGCATGACATTGGGTGTCCCTGCTCAGGCAAAACCTGAACCACATCACATTTTTACCGAAGATTGTGTCAACAGTTTTACAATAAAGAGAATTTGATCGTGTGGTCAGTCTGGAACGGGAGAATCAGTCTATTCAAACCTGTTCAAACATAATTGCAGTGCTAAGGATGCAGCAGCAAAGGAGCTGCACCCTGCAAGAGATCATCGGGATGAGAATCAGTTAAATCGCATCAATCCATGCATGTTATTACCAGGAGGCTGGTAATTTTTTCTTGATGCTGAGTTTTTTCCCTTCAATGACAATATACCCGCCCTTGGTTAACTCTTTCATGATTTTATTAACCATTTCCCGCGATGAACCCACCACATTGGCCAATTCCTGTTGCGTTGGTTTCTTCTCAATGATACGAATGTCCCCTTCTGGCACTGACATTTCCTGCAACACCTGAATAGTTCGTTCATATACATTAGACAATGCCAGCTGTTTAACTTTGTCAGTCAAGCGGCGAACTGTATTTGCCAAATCCTGAATCAACCCGAAAGAAACATCCGGATGTTTGGATAGCCAATTTCTAAACACAGATTGGGTAATTGTCGCGCAAGTCGTGTTTTCTACTGCCACAACCGAAGCAGACCGGGGTTCGTCACATAACAGGGCCAACTCACCAAAATAACTGACCGGGGTTTGCATTAACAAGGTCACTTCCTTGCCTTGATCATCACTGGAAAACACTCTGACCTTGCCAGACAACAAAATATATAACGAATTACTTTCATCATTCTCGGTAATGATGAAGGATTGTTTGGGGAAAGTAGATTTTTTAGCCAGTCCGGCAAGATCTGAAATGAGCTCATCGGATAATTCAGATAAAAATGGAATCTCACGAAGCCCTAAAAAAACATCTTGTTGCATACCCACCCCTATAATGAACAATCTTTAGCGATTATAAGGTAATTTGGCTGCAATTGTGATGGTAATATTAACGAAGACGTGTCTTGCCCAATTACATTCATCAAACAATGTACGCACTGGCAGTTGCGGTGGGGATGATTTTCAGAAGCTGGCATTTCCATCACCCCCTTTATTGCAAACTGTTGTGATTAATAACAAATCGTAAATTCTTCACCACCAATGTAAAAAGTAATACAGGTTGATCCTTCATAAACCGTCATAACATTAACAAAAAAATTGGCATCGACCTCCTTGCCGTGGTGGTTAACCACTTTACCGGTTAACGGTTTTTTTATTTTCAATGCCTGTCTGACTTCCTTTGGCACTTTTAGCAGTTTTAAGCCACAGCTTTTACCCGGCGTTAAATCTTCCTGACAGGATTCCACCGCAGCCCCACTAACCGTATTGATCACCACCGGCTCGTTGGTATCTGCATCGACCCCGGCCGCCAGCACGGAATGTTTATCAAACATTTTGGGTTGCGGTATAGAGATGTTGGATAATGCAGCGAGAATGGCTTTATCTTTGGGCGATAGTTTTTTGCTTTTTTCAAGCTTGGCGCCAAAGCGTGATAACACGGAAGCAGCTTCCAGAATATCATCCATGCTGTCTTCTGCCGACACGGCAGGCGCCAAACTTCCGCTTAATAACATTACTGCAACCCACTGACCCATCATCTTTTTCATTTTCATGCAGACTTCTCCATCGTGTTGAGAGCACCTCTATCAATGCCCTTGATTAAAAAAACAAACTCAATTTAACAAACAGCTCACGCTCGGGAACATACGGCGTTAATTGGGGACCGCTGGCATCAAAGGCACTTTGGTAGGCGAAATCCTCGTCCAGAAGATTTCTGACTTCTAAACTTACAACCCCTTTTTTGTAGGGCAACCGATAGCCGATATTGGCATCGACGGTCCAAAATTGTTCAACATCCTGTTGCAAGGCGCCGCCTGTTCTTTCCAGCACCACCTCCTGATTCACATAGGTTGCCGTCATTTGGCTGAACACGCCGCTGGGGTGAAACAGGCGAATCGACAGTGGAATCTCATGCGTAGTCACACTTTGCGGCAAGATATCATTATCTCCACTACCGGTAAATTCGCGGTCGAAAAAGTTAAAGTGGTATTCGCTGGTCAACGCCAACCAGTCCATGGGTGTCCAATAGACATAGGCCTTGTGCAACATTTCATTTCTTTGCCGGGTAGAGGCATCTGAACCGAAGGGAACGGTGTTATCCAGCCATACGACCTCCCCCCCCACATAAATATCCGATAATGGATGGGCATCCAGGCCAAAGGCATATTGCCAGGACTCAGTACCATTGCTGCCATCATAAAACTGGTTAAAGCCGGCGACCTGGGTTGGTTCAATGGATTGATTAGTGGCCAGTGGACGTTTTAACGAGCGGAACACAGCCCCGCGCAAAGTCAACGCCTGGAGTGCCTGCCAAACCAGGCCGACTTTCGGGTTAAGCAAATGTGTATCAAAAACATCTTTGTCAAAAGAATCAAAGCTCAACCCAAGCTGCAAACTCAAATTGTCAATCACATCCCAGGTGGAATATAGATACGCATTGAAATAATCCACATTGTTTGATGCATTGAACGACGTCGATGTTGAGGGAAAAATTAACCCGGGCGGCGTAATTGTGGTGGTGGTATCAACCCTGGTTAATAAGCCGCCGTTCCCCTCCTGCCCCATATAACCAAACCCGGCCACTACATCCACTAATGAAGCATTGAACAAATACTGCAATTCCAGTTGCGTAGCTTCTAACAATACGTCGGTGGTAGCCAGAAAATCTGCCTCTACATTTATAACCGGAGACACACCTGTTTGGGAGCTTTCATTATCTCTAAATATGCCCTTCTCTTTGCGGGTGGAATACATTGCTGAAAACAACACATCATGCCCCGGTGCGATTTGCACATGCAGGCCGGTGCGCAGGGTATCGTGCTCTATGGTCTGTTCTGTCGTTGTGTTATGCAGTCCATTCAGTCTGAACGGCACATCGCCATTGCGAATGTCTTCAGACTTCAGCTCAAACTGCCAGTTAATATGCGGGGTAAAGGCATACTGGACAAAAGCGTTGTAGACATCCTGCTGGTAATGATCATTGCTGCGGAAGCCATCAGTTTGGTAGTGAAACTGGCCGATGCTCAACGATAAATTATCATACAGGCCAGAGACAATGGCATTGTCTGTCCAGGTATTGTTGCTACCGTAAGCACCGTTAAGGTGTATGTTGACCTTGTTGCGGGTGAACAATTGATCATATTCGCCGGTACTTAAGCGCGACGGGCCGTTGCTGTTGAGAATATCGATATTTTCCGTGTTCAACTGTGGCTGCACCGGCGTCAGGTTAACCGGTTGTAACAATTGCGCCTGTAACAGCTCGCTGGCACGGGCAATGCGATAGCGCGGCTGGCCAATGTAGCTGTCGGATAAAAAGCGATGGGCGGCGTGGTTGCCAGCGTCCATGCCCAGTGATGTCCAGGCCTGTTTCAGTGCCACCCGGTCAAAGCCCAGATCCTGATAAATACGCGCGCGATTGGCGGTGCGGGCGGCGGCATCTTCATCCAGCAATAATTGTGAGCGGTAAATGCCGCGATTGTCATTTAACGCCAATGACTGATTTAAATCACGCAAGGCTTCCGCCGGACGGTTTTCGGCCTGTTTTATCAGTGCCGAATACAACCACGGCGTGGGGTCGTTCGCATCCATTTCTTTGGCCAGGGTCAGTTCGGTATCGGCATAGGTATTTTCATGCAGGGCATGCAATGCCTTGCCCAGATAGCTACGCGGAATAGCGTTGTTGGGGTCAAGGTTAACCGCGGTTTCCAGTGCCTGCTTGCCGCTGTGCAGATCACCACGGCGGATTTCGGTTAATGCCTGGCCCAGCATGGCCAGCGGATCACCATCTGCCGCCTGGCTGAAAGCGTGTTGTGCAGCATCCAGTTCGCTTTGCGCGAGATGGGCAAATCCTGAAACTGTCTGTACTTTGCTTAATGACGGATTGAGGCTGTGCGCTTTTTGGGCCGCCTGCAGAGCCGCCTGTGTGTCACCCTGTGATAATTGCAGCTCGGCCAGCCGCGCCCAGGCCAGTGCATTTTGCGGCTCCAGTTGCACCGCCTGTTGCACCGCATCTGCGGCTGCGGCTATTTGTTTATTGGCCTGCAACACATAGGAGCGTGCCAGATGGCTTAACGCCAGCGTATCATCCTGGTTTATCGCCTGCTGGCTGAGGTGCTCGGCGTGCGGCAAACGATTTTTTGCCAGCGCAATCATCGCCTGCAAGGCATGGGTGGCCGCCTGTTGTGGCAGGGTTTGCAATTGTTGCTGTGCCGCCACGACATCGCCACTGGCCAGCAACAGAGCAGCTTTGAGGATGTCCATTTCCGGCGTCGTATTGTCTTTTTGTGTCTCCAGCAAGGCCAGTGCGCGGGCGAAGTTCCCTCTGCCATAGGCCTGGGTAAGTTGTTCTGCTAATGCTGGAAATTGTGCGGCCAGTTGTTGAACATCAACAATCGGTGGATAGTATAACGCCCATTGCATGGTATCTTCTGCGCTCAGTGTAAGACGACTCAGTTGCGGAGCAGTACCGGATTCAGCACGGGCTACAAAGCCTTTTTCAACAGCTTGACTGCCCTGTGCATTGCTGGCTGCCACGCGCCCGTCCAGCACGATAATTTCCGCCTTGTTATCATTGACCGCTACGATAAACTCAGTGCCTTCATGCACGGCATTGATAAACGGGGTTCGGACATCCAGTTTGTGTGATTCGCGACTGCGAAATAACGCGCGTCCATTCATCAGGTTCATAATCCATGAGGCTGCCCGTTTTTGTTTTTTGCTATCAATAAAGGCAAGTACGGTATTTTGATCCAGCGTGACAACGGATTCGTTTTTTAGTAACAGCGTGGCACGACTGTGCTTGTGCGTTCTGATTTTTTCGCCATAACAGAATAAGCGCCCTTGCTCGACTGACTGCCACTCATCAGATCCAACACTCTGCCCATCGACCTGCCCCAGCCTGGACATCAGTTTGACCAGCCATTGTTGGCAGTGAGAAGATGCCGCCCCATGTGCTGAGGCAGACAACATTATTCCGCATAACAAGATAAAACAAGACAATAAACGCATATTAATCCTCAGCTCCAGGCTTGCTGTTGCTCTTAACGAACCCCCACAGTTTCGCTATTGTATGGGCTGCCTTGTCTTGCAGGCAAGCTGAGCTTCTTATTTTGTCAATTCTGCGGCGCTTACCGTGACCTGCCCCCCCATGCGTTTCCGCCAGCCGGGTTTCCTGGCCAAGTGTGGAACTCAATCCCGGTCAGTGACATTTGGCGGCAGATGGCGTGCCTGTCCTCTACTAAACAAAATCACTACGATTCAAAATCCGCTAACTTGATATACGCTTCGCCCTCGGGCAGTTTTTTTTCTAACTGTTGCAAGATGTCGTCATGCTGTTGAATATACTGGATATAAAACCGGGTTGGCCCGTCTGATGGAAAGCGACTAGCCACTTCTTGCCACAATTGCAAGGCGGCCTGCCAATGATATTGCCGGTATAAATCCAGCGCCGTGGTAAACATGGTGTTGAGTACGCGCCAATCCGGACTGACGTTTTCACTATAATCCACTAATTCGTAAATATGAACCGGCCTGCGTTTGCCCTTGAGAATAAATTGCCCCAGATCGCGCACATAAAACTCCTGTAATTCACGAATCACTTCTGCCGACACCAGCACATCCGTTTTTAACAGCTTATTCACCCCTTCTATGCGGGAGGCGGTATTGACAGTATCCCCCATGGCACGATATTCATAATGATCAACTGCGCCGACATTGCCAATCCGCATTTCGCCATAATGCAGGCTGATGCGCGTAGGTAACTGGTGGGGCTGGCTGTTGTTAAAGTTTTCTGTAGCCTGTCTGATATCCAGTGCGGCCATGCAGGCATTACGCCTGATTTGCAGCGAGTTGTCCTGCTTTGCCCAAATGGCCATCATGGCGTCGCCAATGATATCGGAAACAAAGCCATTATGCTGTTTGACTGCACTGAACATCTGCGTGTAATAGGCATTCATCAACTCGCTTAATTGCTGCGGTGGCATGGTTTCTGACAGTGAGGTGTATCTGCCTGCATCGGTTGCCATACATAAACCACGGGTGACTTCACCATAATGCTCCATGGTCAGCAAATCATGATGATTTACAACTGACTGCACGACATCCGTTGGCAGATAGAAACTAAATGCATTCTGCATTTTTTGATGTTCCTTACGCCGTTTGTAAGTGGTGTGAAAAGTAGCTGCCGCTAATACCAAGAACGTTTGTATGATCAGTGGAGTGATCAACGGCACCCAGATTTCAAACTGTTGAAATACATAGGCGGCCACCATGAAATATAATAAATCTACACTTAAGATGCTGATTAAAGCTGTGCGATAAGTCAAAAACAAGGCGAGAATACTTAACAACATGCCCCAGGCCAGCAACAGACAAAACTGCTGCCAGAGTGATAAGGAGTTGATCCATTGGTTATCTATCATGTT
>SPJL01004486.1_pt1 | contig 58569 bp, 50 predicted proteins | sample 3741751 | NCBI WGS metagenome assembly SPJL01 (sample SAMN10925998, study PRJNA522277) | cold seep metagenome | isolation source: Elba SIP-enriched marine methane seep metagenome, extraction at timepoint T3 | place: Italy: coast of Elba, Mediterranean Sea | reverse complement strand
CCATAAAAACACAGATGGGGATGGACATGTTACGTTGTAAAACAGCACAGATGGTTGAAAAAGAAATTGCCGTCCACTTATTGGCCTATAACCTTATTCGCGCAAATATTGCCAGGGCAGCCAGTCTTAATGACAAGGAGCCACGCCACCTCAGCTTTATGGCCGCAGTCCAACTCATGCGTAACACCTTAAATTTGAGTCTCACTCTAACAGGAGCCGCATTAAGAAGATTAATACCGCCTTTATTATTGGCCATGGCTCAAACAGAAATTGGGCAACGAAAAAGGGCTGCTCAACCAAGAGTGATTAAGTTGAGACCAAAAGGCTATCCATTAATGACAAAGCCAAGGAGCGAGTATTCAATAGGCTGATTTTGTCAGGTTTGTTGCGACTGGTAGCGGTATTATCATCCGAGTCCTTGATTATTTCCATCTCATCCTGCACCGTTGAGTAGCCTTCGTATTTTTTTCGACAGTCTTGTTTTCTGGATTGGACTAATGTCATGTTTGCGACAATCGTAAACGGAATTTAAGCCCATAAACAAGGCTCTAAGCGCCTAATTCATTAGACACACTCTTAACCCTTATTATTGGTGCGGTTATTGCATTTAGATCAAATGCATGACCGGGATTCTATGTGGATATCGGTCTACCACTTATTTCCCATTGTTTTAACCTTAAGAGGAATATGAAATGTCCGTAGAACAAATCAAAGCATTTGCTGATAAAGCTAAATCCGATCCAACTGTTGCTGAAAAACTTAAAGCCTGTGTAAAAATGAAAGAAATGTTTGCGTTGGCCAGAGAATTGGGATTTGAATTTGATGAGAACTCTCTGTATCCGCCAAACGAACCACAATTCACTGAAGACCAGTTGTCAGAGCGTTTGGTGAAAGCACTGCTTCGGGTTTAGTCATCTCTGCAAATGATCTCAGGCAATACTGTCCATGTATTGCCTGAAGTTGTAGGCTGTTTTGCTGATGTCACCCGCCAAGGGAATGACGGTCTGCACCACCATTGATCATCTGCAATCATGACGCCTGGCTAAAGGTCATGAGGATTCCTTTCCCCTTTTTCCTCAACAACATTGAGTGGCGACATTCGTCTAAACACTTTACCTTGTTTTTCCACTTCCAGACTGATTCCCCTGACCACATCTTCAAAACGTAAACACCTGTCATTACTTCGCCCCAACGATTGCAGACAGGCATATTGAATGGCGTTGACAATAGAGCCTCCTGCCAATTCATAACGGGATAATTCCCGGATGGGATTAGATTGACCCGTGATTTGTGCATCTTCCGGCATATTTAACTGCCAGATTTTCTCGCGTTCGGATGGGTTAGGCAGATTAAAGGTGATCACAGAATTAAAGCGGCGCAAAAATGCTTCATCAATGTTAGATTTTAGATTCGACGCGAGAATAACCAGGCCGTCAAACTGTTCTACTTTTTGTAATAAAAATGAGACTTCCTGGTTTGCAAACCGATCATGCGCATCTTTGACACCTGTACGTTTACCAAACAAGGCATCCGCTTCATCAAACAACAATATCCAATCTCGTGAATCTGCCTTATCAAACAACGACGCCAGGTTTTTTTCGGTTTCGCCAATATATTTTGATACTACTGTGGATAAATCGACACGGTACACGGGCTTGTTGGTATATTTTCCCAGCAAACTGGCGGTTAAGGTTTTCCCGGTGCCGGGAGGGCCGAAAAATAACGCTCGATACCCGGGCCTGAATTTATGGGCCATTTCCCAGTCGTGCATCAATGTCTCTTTATTGTTGACCCACAACTGGATTTCACTGATACGCTCTCGTACATCATCTGAAAGCACCAGGTCATCCCACTCTAATTGGGTATGAACCTCTTGTGCAGGGAACTCTGTACTGAATTTTGGGTTACTGACTTTACCTGTGGTGAATAACTCAACATAATCCGGGTTAAGCACTAATCTGCCGCTGAAAAAATGTTCTTCAACGTTGGGTTGCTGCATGTACAGTATTTTATTTTGTACCAGCCAGTGGTCTCCGGCAAAAATCTGTTGCACTGTAAAACGCCGGTTTAAATCTTTACCCGCCAACAGATAAAGCGCCGTTTCTCCCGTGGGCTGGAATAATTGACTCACGTTGGCGCGACTGCCACCAAACTCTGCAAACCGGCCTTTTTCCGGCAGCATATCAGCAAACAACTCATCGAAGTAACCGGGCTGCACATGCGGAACTAACGCCAGCAGGATAATGACATACTCATCAAACGTCGGCTGATACTTCTGGATAAACTGTGCGAAGGCCGACCCATCCTGGTAAAAAGCCAGCTCCGGCAATTCCCAATCCGCCTCATTTTGGTCCAGATGAATCGCAATTCTGCCTTCGAAAACCTTGCTCAGATAAGCAAAGGCATGAAATAAATTATTCGCATTGGTATCCATCGGTTAACTACCTCAGCTTAATGTATTTATTGTTTTGCAGAGCATCGGCGATTGATTCCGCTTGACTGGCGGATACTGCGTTTCCCAGTTCAAGATAACTGGGAAACCAGGTTGAATCCTGTTTTGCTTTACGCGCCTGACACGCATTGAAAATAGCTTGAGCATGAGCGGAAATAACATTATCCCCCAGCTTGGTTAAGCCACTCGAATCACTCATCTCATAGAGATTTACGGTCTCTATTTTCGGAGAATCTGATAAGAAATAATTGTTGGCATTCCTGTCGATAGTGTTATTGATATTCCAGGTCTGTGTCTTGTCATCAACATAATGTTCCCCTTTTTTCTTCAAGGTCGCAGCTTTGATATCTATTGCGCTAGGAACAAATTTTTCGGCATCCAGAATTTTGTTGAACGTATCTGCCTGAGTGGGGAACTTAGCTTTCAGGGCATCTTTAACAGCATTCGGATCTCCATGAGCGCCATAAGTGGGTTTAACGCTATAGCGCTGTACGGCACCTGCGTTAAACCAGTTTTTAACCACACTTTCGGCTTGCGCTTCGTGTTGATGGTTGCCTTCTCTGGAAAGCGGTACCATATTATTCCACTTACCGGGCCCTCCAAGATTATCGTTTAGCAAGTGTCCACGGATATAAAAACTGGCACCCCCGGATTGTCTACGCCAATTTAACACATCATACACATTATGAGCCGCTTGAGTAGGGCTTGACCCAACGGCCCAGCCAGGTTGTTTTTTGGCCAGCATTTTGGCATTCATTGACACACCAAATCCGGCACTGTCTGTACCATTAAGAATTTTGCCCAGATCAAATGGTTCTAAATCATCACTATCAAATAACGGCGCGCTCAATGTGCCCAACTGAGCCAACAGTTTTTCCAGATCGGCTTTTTTCTTATTGGCATTCTTTTTCTTTTCTGCGTCGTTGTTTCCTTCAATTTTCTTCTTTTTAAGCGTTTCTATTTCTTCCCATTTCTTTTGTGCATTTTTAAGCGATGTTTTTTGCGTATCATTTAAGTTTGATTCCTTGATACCATTGAGAAATTGTTGATATGGCGTCTCGGCACTGCGCATCGTTAATTTGGCCGAAGTACCTTTACCCTTTAAGAACAGGGTATGACTCTCCCCATTATCGGCTTTAAATTTACGCGATACCTTCCACCACTGCACCAGCTTGTCTTTGATTTTTTTAGCGGCCTGCTTACCTTTCTTCAGCAATTTTTTAGCAAACCCAATGACTTTATCGATGACTTTATCTATCACCTTGTTAATGGGGGTGGTCACTTTTTTTATGATGCCTTGAACCGTCTTGCCTATTCCCCCCAGGCCTGCCAGGGAGGCGAGCAAACCAATCACTACCGGCAAGCTCTTGGCCATCGCGTTTTCAACTGCGGCTGCCGCTTTACCCAACACCCCGCTTGCAATAGAGGTAATCCCCTCATACACAGACAATACAAAATCCTTGATTTGCTGGAAGCGTTGAACCAGGAACATCACCAGATCAAACAGTAATTTAATTATTTTGACCAGTGCACCAGCAGGATTTAACAACCCCAATACCCAGGTGACCGCTTCTTTGATCACCGTGCTAATCACATAACTACGTATGGCTCCCATAACCATTTGTTTCAGGTTGGCCATTTTTTCTTTGACGATTTCCCACAGCGCTATTGGCCCCTTGGTGATGAGCAAATGTATGATTTCAACCCCTTTTTCAACCGCATTAATGACTTTTTCTGCGGGCGGGTAGCGTTTGATCACACGGGCTTTAATATTTGCATAGGTCAACCCAAGTATCTGCATGACCAGCGAGAAGATGCCTTTAACATCAAAGGTCTCAGGCAAGGTGATATTCGCTTCGGATAAGGTGCCGGTCAGCCAGCCGATCAAGCCCTTGATAAGGTGCTGTTTTATATTTTTAACAAAGCCTCGCACCCCCATGCCGACCGCAGTGACCAGGTTGTTAAAGAATTTACCGGGATTTTTCAGGATAGAAACCAGTTGCTTACCGGCACGGTCAAAAAAATCGAAAACGGGTTTGGAATCAACACCTGCAATCTCACAGCCAGTCCTGATCGCGATTTTTAGGGCTTCTACAAAATCCCCGGTGATGATGGCACCGATAATTTGTACTGCAGCCTTGATCACGGCCTGAAACACAGACAAAATTTTGTCCAGAGCGGCTGCCAGCGCATCAGCGACCGCTTCAACAGCCGCTATTGCACCATCTGCAACCATATTCACCCCAGCCACGGCCACATCGACAACGCCATCAATAGCGCCATTAATAGCGGCGGCAACGCCGGGGAAATGTTCGCCAAGATATTTATTAACTTTATCTTTTGCCCAGTCTCGGAATTGATTGAGCTTATCCACCACGACGTTTCTGGCGGTATTGATGGCATCAATGGCGAGTTGTTTGGCCTTGTCGATAATGTCTTTTACTGCTGCTCTTATCGCATTAAACACTTTATCAATGGCTTCTGTAATCGCCTTAACTGCTTTTTTTATGGCATTTTTTGCACGCTCCCACCAGCTTTGTTTTTTTTGTTCTTTTTCCAGTTTTTCTTTTTCCTCTTTAGCTTCTTTTTCACCTTGCTTTTTCTTCGCTTCAGCGTCCTTTTCGCCTTTAGTTAACTCAGCATCGGCTTTTTCTTCAGAGGTTTTGACTTTATCGTCTATGGCTTTCTTTTGTGTCTTTTGTTGTTTACCGGCATCCGTTTCAAACTCTGTCACCTTGCCATAAGCCTGCTTTATGCCGAGACTCTGTTGCTCTCCAACACTTTTACGGTTATCGATAACAATTTTTTTCTGGTCTTCGTCTGCCTGCCTGTTTAATTCATCGGTTTTACTCTCCGCATCCTCTTGCGCATTTTTCTTGTCTGTATCCCGCGTCGCCGCCGCGCCTTTGGCATCGGCGCCGGCTTTATCGAGATTTTTTTGCATGTTTTTTGCGAGCTTTTCATCCGCCTTGTCACGAATATCCTGGGGCAATTCGGCTTCGGCATAATCTGTGGCATCGTCACTTGTTTCAGTGGTCACCGGTTCTGACTCAACCGGTTTTAGAGTCACTGGTTTGCTTTCCTGTACAGCTTTTGCTTTTATATTGCCCTGACCAGGATGGCTCTGCATTTTGGCGGTCACTTCATCGCGTTGCGCACGCATTTTATCTCCCGCCTCTTGCCGTTGTTCCGTCATCCGCCCCGGATCTGACGCGCCTTCCAGTTTCACTTTTTGTTTGGGGCCGGCACTGGTATTTAGATTCGGGTCGGACGTCCTGATCGTACTCATGAAGCGGCTGATGTTGGCTTTCAACCAGTCCAGAAAGCCACCGGACTGGCTTTGCCGATCCAGTTCTTTTTGCTGGGTCTTGTTGGAAGGTGCATCACCGTGATTTTTATGAGGATCGACAGTCAACCCGTCCGGTTTTGCAAGCTCGCCGGCAGATTGCATGTCCGGATTTCCAGCCCCCAAGGCATCCGGGGTCACAAAGCCTTCCTGCACATTACCGGCTAAGTTAACAGTCAGATCAGGTGCATTTTCAACTTCCGCTTGTTGCTCGCTCGACAACTTTCCTTCAACGGCTCCGCCCAATTGATGCCCGCTCATCGCTAATTGCGATGGTTTAGCTGCTGCCGTCGTTTGAATCGCATCCTCCGACGTGCCTGAAAATTGCAACGATTCAATGTTTGCAACCGGTTCCAGTTCCTGTGCGGGAGGAATATCGGGCAATTCTAATTCGACGGCTTCCTGTGCCGCACTTATGCGCGTTGCATCGGTGGCAGCGGCGGCCTCAGAAGCAGTCTCTGAATCCGACTCGGCACTCTCCGCTGAAGTATCAACAGGGCTTTCAACTTCAGACGCTTGACGGGTTTCCGACGACGGTGGGCTATCGCTTGTCGGCTCTTCAACATCAAGATCAGGCCCTGCACCTGTGCTTACGAGTGGTACATCCGGCAGATTGAGCTTGGCAACTGTGTCGAAGAACCCCGCCCATTGACTGGGTGAATGCCATTGCTCCTGTATTTGTCCTCCCAGATTATCAGCACCCGCAGTATTGCCATTAATTGTCGCAATTTGGGCTTTACCATTTTCGACCACAACCCCGGAGACAATGGCAAAATGTTGGTTCTTATGACGGTAAGCAATGTCCCCTTTCTTCGGCAATTCTCCGGGTTTTCGAGCGACCAGATGATTCATGACCGATTGGCCCAGCGTCCAGTCGGGTATTGGGATGCCTGCTGACTTAAGTGACCACCAGACAAATATGCCACACCAGCTGGGTAAGGCATCTTTAGAGCCACCCTTGCCATCGGGAATCATGACCCGTTTTTTAATCACATCCGGACTTAATGGATGCTGTCCACCGAAAGCCACATTAAAGAATTCAGCAAGCTGTTCCCAACCGATACGATTACCGTTCTCATTGGTTTGCTTGGCATTCACCTGGCCTATTTGTCCACGCGCCATTTTTAATGCGTCGAGCAGTTCGGGGCGAATCAAATAATCTGCATTTTCATCTTCCTGACGCTGGATGGAACGCCTTACGCCTTGCTGCTGAATAGTATGCGTCAATTCATGCGCGAGCAGATGGGTTCCCTCACGGCTCTCAGGTGCGAATTCATGTTGATTAAAGTAGATGTCGTTGCCACTGGTTAATGCCCTGGCCCCCAGCTTTTGATTCAAGACCACTGCCGCCTGATCGTGATGTATGCGCACTCCACTAAAATCTTGCCCGAACGCACGTTCCATTTTATCTTTGACATTTTGCGGCAATGGAAACCCTGGTCTGTTTTTGGCATTGGCCATTAAGCTTTCGTGAGAAGCTGTTTTAATTTTCGAACGGCCAGGCTGGCGTTGCACAGTTTCTTCTTTCTTTTCTTGTTTGCCTTTCGCCTGTAATTCTTCTTCCTCTTCTTCGCCCTTTGCCCACAGGTCTTCTTCCTCTTCTTCGCCCTTTGCCTGCAGGTCCTCTTCCTCTTCTTCGACCTTTGCCTGCAGATCTTCCTCCTCCTCTTCGACCTTCGCCTGCAGCTCTTCTTCCTCTTCTTTGCCCTTCGCCTGCAGATCTTCCTCCTCCTCTTCGACCTTCGCCTGCAGCTCTTCTTCCTCCTCTTCGTCCTTTGCCTGCAGTTCTTCTTCCTCCATTTCGCCTTTTGCCTGCAGTTCTTCTTCCTCTTCTTCGCCCTTTGCCTGCAGGTCTTCTTCCTCCATTTCGCCTTTTCTTTGTATTCCTTCCTGTTTTTGAGGCACAGGATTCAACTGTGGCGTGTTAACTTCTTCTGCGGACAGAACAGCCGTTTGCCCTGCCACTACCTTATCCGCAACAGCATCGGCTTGCTTTTCACACGCATCGTTGGCTCGTCCCACTTTTAATGCCGCTTGAACATTTAAAGCAGCCTTAGCACTCAAAGAAAGTGAATGAATCGGCAAAGGCGTGGATGACGAGGAGGTCGTCGATTTAGATTTTTTTGCCCATGCCAGCGTTTTATTACTCATCACCCCGCCCAATCGACAAACAAAGGCTTTTTCATCCAGCGGAAAGCTAAAAAATTGATGGACCATGGAAGTCGATCCAACAAAATGTCCATCGATTTTTTCTCAATATGTAACCGGTTTCCATCCGCATCGACATACAAACTGCCCGCCCTCTGTATAAACCCTTGTCTTAAACCGTCAATAGACGTATTTTTTAGCGCACTCCAATGCTTGATAAGCGCTTGCAATAACACCTCACATTCTTGTTTAACATCCTGACTCAATTGAATTTCGTTTGCCACCGGGTAATCGATTGGCATCCCCAGTAAAACTTTAAATAATAATAAGTCTGGCTCTACCGCCGACGCCCGCCCGGTCGCCATGTATAACAATGCGAATAACGCCAGACTTTGCTGATCCTGCTTAATCTCGCCCTGCTCATCAAGCCAACCGAATTTGTTAAAGAACGCATCTAAAAAGGGGTGTAACAATACGATACCCGCATGCTCAACAAGCTTGCTATCAGCGCTGGGGGTTGCCTCACTCGCAGGCGTCTGGTCATTATCTACCGCTACATTTTTTATTGTTTCAGATGCCTCGGCAAGCCACTCCTGTACATGATGTACTTGCAGATATTCTGGTATTTGTGACCATTGCGACGCTATTTTGGCGACGTTCATTTGCAACCAGAGGTCCAGCTTTTTGTAATGACTCTCCCCGTCTTTTGCGGCATAACACCATAACAATGCCTTGGCTCGATAGGCTAACGATTGAATAAACTCATGCTTTTCCAGTGTTGTTACCATCTCACGACTGAGGCTATCATTTACAAATCGCTCGATAAATTCGACAGAATGCTGAAGAAAAAAGCTTGGCCACAGAGATTTTTTGATGTGCGTATTTTGTAGTAAACGGTAAATTTTTTGGAAGGATTCAGGGTGCTCTAAAAACCACGTTTCTATACTCTGCCATTGGGTCGTGTCGGTACCCGGCTTCCAGATTCCATGTTCAAGAAAGTGCGTATATGTTTCAAATACCGATGTGTCCGCGCTAATAAAACGTGGTTGTGAATCATTCAGTTGTGCAAACAGCTGTCGACGGAGAGAGGCATACAGTTGATCCAGCGGAGTATTCAGCTGTAGCGTTCCTAAATCAATATGTAAGTGCTGGATGTCTATGGTCTGGGTATCCGCATCACTCGCTTGCTCTAATCTCCATTCTTCCAGCACCGTTTCAAGCACTTGGCTAAAAGACGACTCAAACCAGGATTGCCAGCGTTGACGGTCATCCGGTGCCAGCCCATTTTGTTGCGTTTTAACCCGAAAATTTGCCCGGCGGACATGATGCATCATCAGCCATCTCGATCAGGGAGCAAGCTGATCAGCACATCTGACTGAGATTGGGTAAATGTCATCGTTTCTTTACGGAGTTGATAGCCTTTAGCCGCAGCGATCACGGTATATTCTCCGGTTTTGACTTTGAATAAAAATGTCCCTCTCGCCATGGTCACAGCAACATTCTTCCCGTTTCTATCTTCAACTGTTAAGGTGGCATGAGAAATCGTTTTAGTCGTCGTGCGAATTCCTGTCGTCAAGCGTTCATTGCTCAGAAAATTCGAACCCGTGACTTGTTCTACAATACGTCCTTCGATACTGATTGTGACTGGCCTGGAATCAACGGGAGGTGCCTTAAACTCAAGCTCCAAATCAGCACAGTCGCTATCGCAACAAAACGTCGGGATACAAAAATCCATCAAAACCACCATGTCGTTTAACGGATCTTCCGGCTGCACCGCTGCCGACACTCCCAGCTCAGCAATGGCAGAGGCCAGCCTGTCATCCGACACATTTCTGTCACTGGAAACAGAGGCTGCCTCAACATTGACATTGCGTACATTGAGTGTGTTTCTATCGCTGCGCCCTGCAGCAATCGTAGTGGCAAATGCAGTCTCTCTACGTGTATCACTACGATTCAAATTGCTCATTAATGACGACGCACGGTTAGTAAATGCCGCGTTGGAAATGCTTTCACGATGGCCAGCCTCTCTCAAAACGTCAGCGTTCCCCGTCACCGCGGCCAGATTGACTGCCCCCGCTTCCGCTTGAGTACCTGGTGGTACGTATTTCTGCATAAGCGCCTTGTGGGTGTATGCTAATATCAGCGTGCCGCCTTTGGGAACACCACACAGGTGTTCAGTATCCGGGTGCTTGTTCACGAACCCATCAAACAAAAATTCAGCAAAAATATTTTTTAAGCGTTGTCCAAATTCCTGCTGAATATTAGCTAACACGGCACTATCGCCCAATGTCGCTAACATTCCCATTTGCGCATTCACATTTTTCACTACCGCCTGGTCTGTGCCCTGTCTGTCTGTGCTGACCCGCATTAATTTGACATGTGCATCATTGATTTCATGCATACTGGAATTAAAAGCATCGAAGTCAAACTGGACAACACTGTCGACCGACAGTTGCCCCATCAATTTTTCACTTTCCTGCATCATCCGGGCAGATTGATACACTTCTTCGGTTTCATCCTTGTCAGCATCTCGGCCGACGACGGTTACCACTTTTTCAAATAAATCGCCCGAGTCAACGGCTTTTGTCTTCACATAGATTTCGGCGATTTTTCCATTGGGGTCGTCAGTTTCGTCCAGTATTTTTAATACATCATCCGTAATCAGGTTGCCTTGTTTCAGTTGCTTGCGGATGAACGTAGTATCTTCGCTGGACTGGCCAAACCGGTCAGCACTTACTGTTAAACGGCTAAGCTCATTAAAGGCCGCAATATCCAGCTCCACCATCATTTCATTCATCGCCCGGGTGTCGGCGACAAAACGCCTGGAAAATGTACGCCCGGGAGTTGCCCCTGCAGTATCCGGCGACTTCAATCTGGCTAACAAATAGATTATGCCTACAATAAGTTGAAACAATACCGCGATAAGAATTAGAAAGATCATATCCAGATCGCCGACTTTACATTTAAACAAACGCATGAGGATTTGATTGCGCGTCAACAGTTGTAATACCGACTGTTTGTCAAACTCATTTCCAAAGGGCTTTAAAGGCAGAAACACAGGCTCAATTGCAAAACTGAGTCCCAGCTGGTTTTTCTGTAATTGCAATTCGGCAATCGTTTGCCCCAGGGGCTTGCCCATCAGACCTTCGATTCTATAAAAATCATCGCGTTGAGGCATTTGTGCCAAAGGGTGCGGATTTGAGGTATTAATATGATAACCATACACCCTGCCTAATGCGCCCTTTACGGTTTTATCCGGATTCCAGTTTCTGTGTAAATCATCATTACGCCCAATAGCCAAATAATAAGGCAGCGCTTTCTGCGACAACGGACCTTGTAATTGGCTGGGCGATATTTCAATATTTTTAGCTAACAAGCCATCTAAATGATAACGTTTGAAAATAAGCCAGGTGCGGTAATACAAATCCGCCAATTGTCTGGCACACTGCGTCTCGGCTTTAAACTGAGGGTTGGGATAAAAACAATGGCGTAAATACGGATAACCTGCTTGTGCCCCCAAACCAAAATTGAAACTTAAAGGAGAACCATCAGTTGCCTGGGATGCTTGTGCTTTGGGGTCTGCTTTGCCAAGCAATACATGATAGGGAAAGCGCATCTCATAGGGACAACACAATGCCTCGTATTCCCTGGCCTTATCCAGAAATTCGTTATATGAAGAAATCGCGTCGATTAACACGTCATAGTGATGAATATTCACCATCAAATCTTCTACAGACTGCAGGGGCATCGCAAGCTTGGTTTCTATGCCATCCCAGGGATCTGTTGGAAACTGTTCTTGCGGAAAATAATCGCGCAATAGATACGAATAGACATCAAAACTGCCCTGCAACTGGTTTTTCAGAGACAACCAACCATTATTAACCAGCTGATCTACCTCTGCATAAATCTCTTCCAGGCTTTCTGCTTTTGTTGCCGAACAGATTAATTTGCCCATCACAGCGGGCTGTAACAGCTTTTCCAGGCCTTGCCAATTTAAATCGCGAGGAAACAATTCCTTTTGCTGACTGGTTTCAAACTGCCATAAACGCTCGGCATCGGCGTCATTAATCAGCAGCGTGCGTAACGTGAATTGCATGCGAGCACCCTTGTCGGCACAATTGTTGGCATCACAATTCTTTAATGATTCCTGTTTTGCCTCCAGCAATAGCATGACGACTTTGTCTTGCACAAACGCGGCAGTCAATTCCGTGAGCGGATCAGCCTCATCTTCTTCAGCTTCAGAACCCAGCAACTCCCACATCGGCAAGTCCTCTATTGGAAGTAATTTTTCTGCTGTAATAGCATCGATATCGCTATCATCTTCCACCGCTTGCGAAACCGGTAATTTATATGCTCGAAATTGGGTATAGACCTTGTCATTTGGCTGGCACATTAAATGCCCTGCCGAACTGAGTGCAATGCCTTTGGAAACGAGCACCTGATTTTCTTGCACATTCGCCTGTAGGCCACACATCACACCAATACCAATTAACTTACGTCGACTGGCCAATTGCTGCTCATTTAGATATTGAAACAGTTGATTCAGGTGAGCGTTGGTAAGTACCTGTCCACTTTCAAATACGGGATAAAATGTTTGCATTGCGTACCTGCCTATAAATTAAAATACGCCTAAATTAGTACTGCCAAGGCGTACGGGTTCACCACCATTATCATCATCACAATCATGCAGCTCAGCAGTGGGGTAAACGCTGCGTAGCTGCTGCAGCACGGTTAACAAGGCATTTTGCCTGTCTACCAGTTCTGAGCTATCAAAGGTTTCTGAGTGTAATGCTAACAACCAGTTTTTCAGGGCTGTTTCAAAATCCTGCATTTGTAAATGATCAATCCAGCATATCTTGAGTTGAATATGCGCGGGTGTTTGCTCACGCATCAGGTTTTCAAAAAACGTTCTAAACGTCAGCTGTTGAAAACGTTGCGGCCAATACGGCATGATGACGGAGGCCCGAAATGAATACGGGTCTTCATCACTACACGCCGTTCCAGTATCTCCGACACAAATATCAAATAAGTCAGAATTATTGTCGCGGGGTCTTAACAATACATGTTCGATTAAATACAGCCCTTCGTCATTACAAACATGACTGAGTAACAGTTCAAAGTAGCGCGCCACAATCGCACCGATCGCATGATGTGCTTCGTTAACGTTATCGTAGCTCGCATCTTGAGTGAGGGTGACGCCATTAAATTCAAGTCGAAAGTTAATGGCCTCCACCCCGCCACTTTCATCAATTACATAATTAGCGGGGTCTTTTACTCCTGGAAACACCGCTGTTGCCGCCACCTGCGCTTGAGCGCGGGTTTCAAAACTTTCCTTTGCCTTAAACAGAGTCAACTGTTGTGAATCCTGTATTTCAACACCAAACTCTCGACCAAACTCTCTGGTATCAAACAGGGTATCAACGCTCTCAGCATCGTCTGATTCGCCTTCTGAGGATGAACTTGTCGAAAAGATTTCCTCAATGCGCGCCCTCACTTTATCGATATCGGCTTGCGCATCTGTTAAATTATTAAAGGTTTTGTCTTGCATTAACGAGGTAGCATCATGGGTCAACCGCCAGATATGATCGCCATCACCTGTTATCTCCAACGCAAAACTTGCATCTGCCTGAATGCCGCCAAACAGGTTTCCAGCATTCATTATTGCCTCTTCGCGTGACGGGAAAAGTTCAAATGACTTAAACAATAACTTGTTTGTTGAATCTTTAATCTCAATTCGATAGCCATCACGCAGGCGTTTTGTATCCATGAGGCTAGCCATAAACACAGCACACGCAAGGTTGCGTCGACTAAAATCATCAACTCCGGCTAAACGTAAGCTACGTTTTTCCACACCTGACACATTATCCGTATCCCACACTTCTGCAGCTGATTTAGGCTTGTAATTAAACGCCCGGTTTCGTTCGCGACTGAGTACAGGTTGTTGTCTCAGAAAATCAATCTTGTCATTGATAAGTTCGCTGGACGTCAACAGACTCTGACCATCACTGCGTAACATCAGCATCACATAGTCAGTGAATTTTTCGGCAAAACGCGCTAATAGATGATCCAGTAACCTGTGCCGCCGGTCTTGAAATGCTTCATGCGACTCGCGCAACCTGGATCTTTCAGCTTCATCTGCAAACACGCCGGCATCCACATAAAATTCATCCGCAAAATCAGCATGTTGCAGACTGCCGGCGATATCGGTGAGATATTGACTAAAATAACTGTGCGACAACTCCTTATCCAGGGAGAACAACACTGGCAAATGGGCGAGCTGAGCCAAATAGTCGGCCAACACTTGTTCGAATATTGTCAAATAACCTTTAAACTGCTGCGCCTGTTGAATTCTTGCAATATCCGCATTTGCCTCCAGACCCGCCTGACCAATTTGGTAGGTAAGAGGAAAATCATGCTGAACCGGGTAGTGCGTTAAGGTATCCCTGACCTTGCCATGCGGCACCACCAGGCTTTCTTGCGGGTCGCCATATGCACTTTTGTTTGCGACCGCACGTAGATGATTCAACGTGGCCTGGAATTCACCCGGGCGTGCGATAAAAGGCACATTTCTCTTGAGAAATAAAATGTTTGAATGTTGAATGCTCAACACGGGCTGGTGGCCTGGCTGGACAGACAAACACCACGCCTGTGCATCACCCAGGGGCTCTCCTTCGACTGAGTACTTTCGCAACAATAATGATTTAACATTGATGACATGCTCAATATCCATGAGCACATTAATGATGTCAGAACTGTGAATGATTTTACGCAGCTCGGCCTTGTTAAGATCTTCATGCAGATGAAACCCCGGTTTATCAAACACCGGTTGTCCTTGATGCTGTAACGACGAGTTAATATATGGCCCATTGAATATCTCATCGGGGTCAATAGTGTTGTCCAGTAATTCTTTTAAGGAATAGGCCGGAACATTGGGGTTCATGTACTGCTCAATGGCAAAATACACATGCGCCTGCACTTCCTCCAGATCGGCCTCCGGGCTCACTTCGATATCGCTGCAGATCGCTATGTAATCCGATGAAACGGTATCGATACTGGCATAGTCTTCACAGAGATTGCGGCTATCCATTAATGCGCAAGTGGCCTTGCCCAATAAAAACTCTATGCGCGCCTGCTTTCTGGCAAATGAAAGTAACGGGGAATCGGTGGGGCTTTGCAATAAATCCAGCCACTGGGCCTCTGTAAAATCAGCATCATCCCCCAGCTCAAGCCTTAGTTCAGGAAGTACTGCCGCATTAAATTCACATTGCACCTTAACCGCAGAAGCGCCCGGTTCACTGATCACCACGCTTAAACTTGCCATTAAGTCTGCAGCATCGTCATTAGCCTCGGCAACTGCCGCCCACGACTGACGATGACTGGCCTTATTTTCCAGCAGAGACACGCTGCCGTCATATCCACTGAAATCACCTTTGCGCAATGCAACGGTCAGCGCGGTTTCATTCAGACTACCCCATTCGTTATGCGGTACCAACTCCAGTCGAACGTCATACAGCCCATTGATGAAGAGTGGCAGGTTGTCCTGACCCAGACTGTTTTTATCGTTCAGGCTTAAGGACCTGGCTTTCTTATCCACAAAAACAGGTATTTCTGAGCCCGGTGCGGTGGTTCTTGGCAACATCCACGCGTTGCGAATGCCATCAATCTTTAGCAATAACTTGCGATAATCCAGTTGGGTTAATGCTGTGTTGGTTAATGCTTCCTGGGCAGGAAAAAAACTGGTTAAGGCAGGGTCGGTGTTAAACCCATCCTGTCCTGTCATCAGATCTTCAATGGGAAACGATGTCCGGTAGCCTAAATCGGTGATTGCATAACACAATATTTCCAGTGTCGTGATGCCCGGGTCATGCAGGTTGTGATCAGTCCAGATAGATCCACTTAATTGGCGGATGTAATTCATTCCCTGTTCGCGTAGCAACTGAAAATCTTGCGAAGGATGCAGTGACTGCTGAACATCGATACTCAGCCCGTCAAGATCGGAAGTCCTCATACAACACGCTCCTCATGCAAAGTAATGACATGTGCCCGGTGAGACACCAGGATTGATCGTGCCGAATCTGCTTTAATCACGTTTTTATCAACGCTGCGCCATGCCATACTTTCATCGTTGATATCTATGCGATGAAACATTTGAACGTCTTTGACGTAATCCACATAAGGACGTTCGTCGATAAAATTCACCAGGGTTGATTTGTACCAGCGTCCGTTAAAATCGATGGCGCTCGCCCCACCCACGGACCACGGCATCATAAAGGCTTTGATTTCTGTTTCCAGTAACTTGAGGTAATAACCGCTGTCATTAATGAATTCATGAAACCCTACTTTGAATTCAAATTGAATTTCCTCTATTTTCGGGTTTTGTACTTCCAAATTAACAAATGGCGAGATGCGTTCTCTTAAAAAGGCATCTATATCCGCGAGGGTTTTTGTGGTGTTGTAGGGTCTATGCGGATCACTGGCAGAGGCCGAGTCGATCACCGGTATCGGCACCACCACGACTGACCCTGGATGCATCCCATTGTCTGCCAGAATATTGTTATCCACATCGCGGCATAATTCGGTGTGATTCAAACAGCGTACCTTATACACCTGAGGAAATTCCTGCAGGACAAGATTTTCATAATCCCACATTGTCGACGCACGTTTTTTATGACGCAGCCGCTCACTGACGCGCTGATAGTAATCGGTATCCAGTTCTTCTGGTTTTCCGCCAAACGACTCAAGCGGCTGGGAAATTTTTTTTACCGCAGAATCAGGGGTTTTCAATTTCGCAATCGTGTTGGCGGGTAGTGGATCAGCCAACATCAAATCAGAATTATTGTTGTCATACCAGATGGCGTTAGCCGCCTGCGTGTATAGCGCTTTCATCACACATACGGCGTCACTATCCTGCGCGACGGATAACCGCAGCCAATGCAAATCGGAAGGTAAAATAGCGTGATCAGTATCTGCTGCAGCCGGCAATTCAAATTGGATAATCCCAGAGCCCGATAGGGATGCGCTGGTATCGGTAATATCTGTTGCTTTTATTTCTTGCCATTGATCACCTTGCAGGTAATGCCAGCTCAAAGACGCTGGATTTTTTAAGGGGTTGGCACTGCCTTCTATGCTATGAAAAAGTAAAGATATGGATTGAGGTGGTACTGCTTTTTCCAGGCCAATGTACAACTCACCTTCCCGGCTGAAATCGGGTAACAGGCTTGTGTTTGTCGAGCCCACCTTCTGTGTTCCAAAAGGGCACTGATGGAAAAACTGCTGTGGAGAATCTGCTGTCGTAACATAATTGACTGTTAAATCAGTCACCGTCGGCGTATAGGGCTCTTGCGGAATACTATCTACATAATTCACATCATTCGGCAATGAACCTGTACCGCCAGCTTTTTTTATCAGCGCCAACGCATTGGTTTGCGGATACTGTTGATGGCCAAATTGATTTTTTAATGTAAACCGGATAAATCCTTCGGTACTGGTAATGCCGTATTGCTGGTCCAGTTCATCGAATGCTGCACCGCTTTGCTCGCCTTGAAAGACAAAACCAAAATCAAATAGATAAAACAGAACCTGACTGATACCGGCAATGTCAAAAAGATTTTCGCCAGTCAAGACCCAGTGCCAAAATAATATATTTACCCCAAATTTTATGTCCTCGTCACCTGCACGGATCAGCATCGGAACTTCTGGCGATGCGCTCGACAACACCCAACGTCCTTTCGCCAACCATTCAATATTGGCGGTTACCGCGTAGGGCAAGGCGGTTTGACTATAATGCGTCTGAAATCCCAGCTCTTCTTTCCAGGTGGGTTTAATTTCTATGGCCGCGATGGGTTTACTGAATATTTCCCGGCCGCCCACGATGAAGTGACTATTCACCGTCGGTTGCGGGCCGAATGGCAAAAATGGTTTGGCCGTGTCAATCACACCAAAGTCATTGCCCAATGAAAAACTTCGTGTACCCGCCACCTCTGTCTTAAGGGTGATGGAGGTAAAGCTGACATGACGCCATGCTTCAAATTGACCCGATGCAGGCAATACCCAAATGCGCAGCATGGGTAATGATGTAGAGAAATTAAATAAATGGAGTGCTGGGTCATACGGCGTAATTGCGGGCTGATCCCCTTCCAATTCAATGTCAAACTCTAATCTGCTTCCATTTTTAGATACTGTGAGCTGGCTGTCATTCAGGTACAGCCATTCTTTTTCTGTCGTTAACGCAGCCGCAAAAGTATTCTGCAGCGTACCCGTAAACCCCGCTTGAATTTCAATGGATACGTTGATTTCTCGTTGACCGTCGCTCAAGCGTAATTTTTCATCGGCCACGGCAAAGCCTATTTCCGCCAAACTGTTTTCATGAACAGGGCCAAATATCGGCCATTGCGGGTTTTCTTTATCCAGTTTCTCATCCACACCATCGGCGCTATCCGTCTTGATCGCTGCATAGGGTACGCTGCCGTCACTGTGAGCATGAAAAAAACTACGCAATTCTTTAATCACGGCTTGATTAATCACGGTATCGGATTCCAATTGATACAATCGTTCGATGCCGCCTGCGTCTTTTCCCGCCTTGAACAAGGTACCCGCCTCAAGCAAATACTCAGCATGGTGCTTTGCCAACTCAAAAACCAGCGGCACCTGGTCACCCTGTTTGGGCTGGTTGGCCATTTGCAAAATATCACGATAGTAAAAATCCAGATGCCGCCCCGTGAACTCATTTATATTGTCTTGCGCTGCGGCATAAAGCTTAAGAAACGTGAGCCATAACCCATAAGCCGGTTCATGGTCATCTCTGTTGAGCGCATCCTCCAGGGCCAACTGAGCAGCATCAATGACGGACTGCATGGCGCTCAATAAATGCTCTACCGCATTGACCAGCAAGTTGTAACGTAATGCATCGTCAATCTGGTCGTTGAAATCGTTGGATGTGGCAAAAGGTGAGCTATCCGCAACAGCGCTTGTCAAATCTGCATCGTCGAGCGTCTCGAACTTTGAGAAAAACTGCGCTGCGTCATCGTTCCAGGACAAGCTGGAAATCAACTCAATGAATTGTTGAGGAACCAGTAGCGGATCATCGACAGTAACATCACTGTTTAATTTGGTTTTATCCAGCGCTTGATCGCTAAAGCCTGATAACGGAAGTGATTCCGCCCCGAGTACAAAAGTCTTTAACAACACCAGGTCGCTTACAATTTCTTTGCCCGCCCATTTCTCCAACTCGACGGTAAGTGGATCTCCCTGTGGCAGCAAACCGCGACAGTGTGCTATTTCATTCAACAGTAATAATGGCAAACGCATATACAGTGCCAAATACTCCAGTACAACGGGAGCGGGCTGCGCTGCTGATTGCTGTAGAAACCGCACTACATCATCTTTGAAATGCAAGCCCAGTGATAATGGTAAATTGGCAATCCGCGCTAGCGTCACGCTGCTATCTTTTTCAAAGAATTTCTTCCAGTTGAGAGTCTGGTCGCTGCCGTGGAACGTTATATTCTCTGCATAACGACGAGCGAACAAAATAAAATCCGCTACGCTGCGCTCGTCAACCTGAAAATGGTTGACATCCAATGCCTGGATAACTCTGGACTTGCGGTCAGAGCCACTGCGCACTAAAGGATTGGGTCTTTGGCAATGCGGGTTCATATTTTTTCACCTTCTGCCAAATAGAATGGATAGACATAATTGAAGCGTGAATTGGTGGCTCTAATCCGATACATCACTTTTATATCTAACACGCCTTCGTTGGCATTGAAGTTAAAATCAATATCTTCAGCATCAATACGCGGTTCATGGTACAGAATTGCGGTTTCCAGCATGGTTCTGATATACGATAAATTACCCGTATTCATCGGTTCCATCACCATCGAATGCAAGCTGCAGCCAAACTTGGGCTGCATAATGCGCTCACCTAACGCGGTATTAAAAATAATAAAAAGACTGTTGTTGATATCCTCGTGTCCCGTGGTCATCTTGATGCCACCTGCGACCGCATCAAACTGCGGCGGGAAACTCCAACCCGCACCAATGATTTTATTTTCGTCAGCCACTTCTACCCTCCAATGATTACTGTGGGTTCGCCCGCGACAATCGATCCGCCGTGAGCGGTAGAGTCTCCCAAACGTGCGGCTGGCATACCACCAATCATCACACTGGAAGACCCGCTAACAATAGTATCGGGAGGACCGGAACACGTCGCCATATCCCCCAGCCGTGCAGCGGGCATGCCGCCAATCAATACCGTGGGTTCACCCGCAGGTAAAATGGGGCCTCCTACATGGGGAGCAGGCCCGGGGTTTACCATAGGACAAACATGCATATCATTCACTCGTGCTGCTGGAGGCATAGTCATTTCCGTCAATTAATTTGAACGATGGACCCTTTAACCGTGGTACTGCCACCACTTTCCAGCGTAGCGCCAGCACTCCCGTTTAATTTCACTTCCGCCTGAGCGTCCTGCTTTAAATTGACCGCACTGACATTAATATCACCTCGCGCCTCGATATTAATATCAGAAGCGGACGTCATTGTTATTCCGCTACTGTCAAGTACGATCGCGTTATCATTCTCATCCTGGATACTTATCCCGCCCGCATCATCATCCACTGTGATTGTGTTGCCGTTGGGCGTTTCGATGGTTAACGTGATCGTGTCATCATTAAAAATGAATTTCATGCCCGATCGAGTCACCCAGCCTTTCTCATGATTGTCGTCATTATCGGCTGGGATGGGTGTGGCGTGGGCACTGCTGTATAGTGAGCCAAGAATAACCGGCTGAGCAGCATCACCGTCAATAAAGCCGACGATCACTTCATCATCAATCTCTGGACGTATGACCCACCCCCGCTCGCTGCCCGCATCTTTACTTGCCAGCCTGGCCCATATGCCTTCCTGATCTTCGCCCAAAGCAATCACTTTCACCTGAATTCGCTCACCACCATCAGGGTCTTCGCTCAACCCAACAACTTTAGCAATATGCAAATTTGAGTTTGTCGTGCTGAGTACATCTTGCGGACTAGGATTGGAAAATTGCTGCATATGCCACTGAGGATTCAAACCAATTTGAAGCGTAGTGAGCCAGTTACCCCGTGAAACGGCATGCATAATGCCGCCCACAAAGGCCTGACCATTCATGCGTTGACCAAACCCTTCTAAATCGACCCAATCACCACATTGAATATCATGGCTGCCTTGAAGGGTGATCGTGCCGATAATTTTCGCCAGCTGTTGACGTTCAATGGCGGCATTGGCCCAATTCAACAAGGTACTGGCGGTCACATCACCGTCTGCCGCCAGGCATTTTTCTCTACCGCCCGCCTGAGACGCCATCGTCGAACTTGATTCACGTCCCGGTTCAGTCAGCGCAGCGCTTCCTTCCTGCTCTTCTTTCTCTTGATTAGCACTGGACCATGCTCTCGATTTTGTGGACTCATATTGGTGCTGGGCATCTATTTCAAGCTCTGCTGACAATACGTTACGTCCATACACAATTTGACCCTTGCTTGGACCACTCCGGACTGAAACAATACTGAGTTCTCCATCCTTGGTTAATACCACCAAGCCATTACGCTCTGCTCTTTGCAGCATAAAGTCCCAATCAGAGGTACGCCATTGAGCGACATCCAGATGCGTGTCGGAGGTCGTCTCAACATCTGCATTGATACCGTGGTTACTCGCCAGAAGACTGATCACATCAGAGTCTGATACGCTTGCATAATGCGCACTGCGCTCAGTCAAGCACATGCGGTAACTGGCATCTCGACAATTTAGTAACAACCTGCTTTGACCGCCTCTGGTCACCTGTATTTGCTGTTTCACTATCACCCCTTTGAAGATACTCTCTTCATCGGTGTTGTAGCCCAGGTAAATTTCAACCTCTCCCCCAAACGCCAAGTCGTCACTTTCGGATAATTTAAAATTTTGCTCATCTACCGCTCCATCAATGAATGCAATTTCGGCAAAACTGATGCGATTAATCATTCTCCTGATATCGAGATACTCCAGGCGGAATTCACCACTTAACGCCTGGCCATTCACATTAATAGTGAACGTCGTCAGGCTTGCATCGTCCACCCGTGTCGCCGCCATTATTTATTTCCTTTGAGCAAGGGCGGGAAAACCAGTTTCTGACCGGCATCCAACTGCCGAAAACTATCTAATTGATTATGTTTTGCCACGTGATAGTAATATTTAGCTTGTTTATAGTGTTTAAAACACAACTGACTTAAATGCTCGGCCTGTTTAACTTCGTGCAGGTAAGTGACATCAGGCGACATCAAATTCGAAATCAAGTCCTGTAACTCAAGCGACTTGTGCTCTAAAAATGTGGCTGAGATTACCGCCCTCAAGGGGGTGCCATCAGAACGAAAAAGCTTGTAATTGATGCTGTAGCTTTGTAACACACAGGTCGCAACAAAGGTTCCCCACTGCAGAATCAAAAAGCGATTTCTGTGGGTCTCTCCCGTAAACCCGGTGGTCAACTTGAACAATTCAATCGAAGCAAACACATCCAGCCCCGGCCCCGATGCGCCCGTCCCGTCCAGAAAAAAATCAAAGTTAAATTCCTGTTCTTTTACTTTAATTTGTTTGGCTTCTGAACCATTTGAGCCTTGCGCGGTTTGTTCAGTATTGAGCTCAACCTCATTCTTGATGGTGAGTGTTTCCGGATTAAATTGCGCAATAAACGGTGGCCCAGATGGCAATCCAGTCTGCAAAGCCTCTGCATCTAAAAAGGGAATGATTTTCAATTTATCTAAAATGCCAGCTGTCATAATCTACCGTTCCTTTTGTCGCTCTAGCTGTTTGATCACCTGCTCTGTACACTCGCGGATAATCTCTTCTCTATCCAGGCGCTTCGAGGGTGCGTCCTGATTGTCACTGGATGTTCCAATTTTTTGTTCCAGTTCCGCTGTCACCACGAGTTCATGAATCACGATAGGCATAACGATTACGTATTCACAGTGAAGTATTGATAGGCCAGCTCTAGATTTTCGATAACGATATCGCTGCTTTCGGCATTGAAATCTGAAACCGACCATTTTTTGGGCCAGGCATTAACAAAGCAGTAACTTTGTAGCGGTTCATGCTCTTCATTCAATAACGTAGCCCATACTGTTGCGGTACTGATATCGAGTTCCTGAATGGCTTTGCGGCACCACACGCTGAGATTGGAATCTCCCACCAAACCTCTTTTTAAGATCAGATCGGGATATTTGGCACGCACAGGCAAGCGTTGGGTAAAGCGGTTTTCCCCCCCTTCAACAATTGATTCTTCTTCCAGTTCCAAATTCAGCCCTGACACTTCGCGGAAATACGTGTCGGCTTTGCCGAGCCCGGAAATGTCGAACTCTACACGGAAATGAAAACCCAACGGTGGATAAAAAGCATCCATACCAGCCTCCTTAACATGAACGTTTTAAGGTTTATTCATTTTGGATGGACAAACCTTCATGAACCAGTTCCATTGACTCAATCGCTGTCTCGTTTGCATCCGCCTTTAAATCGGTAGATTGAATTTTTGTAGGCCAGGCATTTTTAATTTTCCACACCACAACAGGTTCGTGCTCTTCATTAAGCAAGCTGATGATAACGTCACGACGTTCTATTTTGTTCATCTTCACCGTGTTATACCAGTCGTAATAATCGTTATTAGACTTGAAGACGCCTCGTTTCAATGTGATATTTGAATACTTTTTCAGCCCCGGTTGTTTTGTTTTGATATATTCAGGGCTCGCACCATGTCGATATTCAATCACTTCTGTTTCGACATCCAGGCCGCTCACCTCTGAGAATGCGACGGAGCTGCCGCCCATTTCTACACTAAAATGAAATTTTGGGATTGGGTATACTTCTGCCATGATTACTCCTCTGCGTTAATCGCTAAATTATGCTGTTAAGATTTTTGCATCATGTGGGAGAATCGCAGCACGATAAATTCTGCCGGACGAACCGCTGCCATCCCGATTTCAACAATCATGTAGCCGTTAAGAATATCGTCAGCCGACATGGTTTGATTCAAGCCCACTTTGACGAAAAAAGCATCTTCAGGCTTGGCGCCGGCCAACGCGCCTTCACGCCATTGCAAAATTAAAAAGTTCTCAATCATGGTGCGAACTTTGACCCAGGTGTTGGCATCATTGGGTTCAAATACAAATGCTGAGGTCGCTTTTTTAACTGACTCTTCAACAAAATTATAAAAACGTCTGACTGAAACATAACGCCACTCATTATCGTTACCCGCCAGTGTTCTTGCGCCCCAGACCAAGACACCTTTGCCTGCAAAAGCTCTGATCGCATTAATGGATTTACCGGAACCCGCATCGACGTTTAAATTGTCATTTAAATCGTTGGTTATGGTTATTGAAGGCTTATTCACCAGTGCAATGCCTACATTCGCAGGTGCCTTCCAAACACCGCGACTGGCATCCACTCTGGCATAAATGCCAGCAACAGCGCCTGAAGGTGGAAGCGTGACTGTTGTATTATTTCGGATAAAAGCACTGACTGCGTTATAAACCTCGGTTTGGTCTTCGGCCACTGAGGAATCACTCATCGCAGTATCAGCCGGGATTGAACCTGCCCCCGAGGTTTCCGTACCATCGTCAGCCACATCAATCAGTGCGTGAGATGCTATCGATACCGAGTCGTCACTGGTGACAAAATTGATGTTGGTGTTTAGATAGGGAAAATAGGATGAGCCATATTTAACGATGTCTTTATCAGACAACGTGATATCTCTAAATGCGGTATTGATGTCGGCATTCGTGTCAGTTCCGCTGGGAATCGCATTTCGAATATCGGCAATGGTAAAACGATCCTGCATTTTTGCACTGCTTTGCATTGCCGCATTGACAATCGTGGCCACGTTACTATCGGTTGCAACATGAGAGCTGCGGTTGGAACAGGCATCCGGAAAAACCAATAATGTGGGTTCATCATACTCTTCAAGCCTTGTAATCGCCGCGGTGAATAAGGTATCTGCATACGCTGTATCGACTGTATTCCCAACCGAAACGATATAGCAGGGACCACCCCCATTAGCAAAGAACAGCTGCATACTGTAATACAGCATGTAATCCGGAATCGTCGGCCGGGTCCCGTTGAAGGCCACCGTCGTTTCAATTATTTTCCCTGATGACGTGAGGCGCTTTTGCGTCACATCAACACTGAAAGACGTTTCAGGAACTGCCCCAAAATACTGCTCGTATTCCAGTAACGAGGTAATACGGGTGGGAATATTCGTCAATAATTCGCCATTTTCATCTAACGCTTTCTCGGTAAACCCCATAAAAGCGGGGATCGCTGTTTCCACTGCAGCCACAGAGGGCGGAAACGTGGAGACTTCTTCAATATAAACACCTGGGGTCTTATAAATAGCCATAGTTTTTCCTCGATCGCCTGTTGGGATAGTTTCGGTTTAGTCACAATCATCGCACGTCAAAATGCGCATTAAATTGATAGCCTGTTGCCGGCGCCCCTGTTTGCGGGGTCTCCAAAAAAATACTCACTACAGCCTGACAACGCTGACTAGCCACTTCATTTTCAACAAAAAATTCGGTCTCTTGACTGGGCACATTATCTGGAGCCAAGCGATAACGGCCATACGGCAGCCCATCCAAATCGAACTCAATACGCTCACCTTCTCCAAGTTCGTCAAGTGGAAAATTTCTTAACACTTGTGTACCAAACTGGTTTCTCACGTCATAGGAGACTGCGCCCACTGGAGGAGTAAGCTCTATTTCAAAACGCTGCGCCACTATCTTCAGCGCATCGACGTCAGTCACACTGGCATTAGCACTTAACGCAACATCAGTCCCTGGTTTGATTGAACCCGCCGCTGTTAAATTATTAAGATGCAGTTTTTTTCCACTTTCTACATCAGGCAAATACGTTGTGTAGAAATCAACGGGAACTATCACTTTAAAGTCAAAACGTACGCGCGAAGAAATTGCACCGAGCAAGGGATTTGTAGCCCAGGGGTTGTTACTAAAGTACACTTGCATGCCAAACTCTCTTTGTTTTGCTAATAACTGATGATCGTTCAACAATGTTCTGCATTGCATCGTAGGTGCCATCGTTACATTATTGATGACACCAGCCGATCCTTGCTGAACGGCGCGAATACTAAACAAGGGTAAGTAATCGCGCCGTATACTCATGAGCTTTTGAAACCTGTATTAATTTGCAAACTGGTAATTTCCGGCCCGGACAGCGTTTCATTGGAGTGTACTTTCACCAACCGAACCTTATATAAAACAGAAGGGAAATACGTGCCGCCCAGCACCCCCCAGATGTGATTCAATTGCTCAAAATCGGGCGAACACATATCAAAAATTATGCGATTTAAGTTGCCGGGAAATGGGTTTTCTGTGCGTTCGTTAGCCGCTTCGAAAAAACGCTTGCTTTGGAATAACTCAATACATTCAGACAACCTAATCAGACTGGTTTGATAACTGGTGAAACCAAACGCAAACATCAGGTAGCAATTAAGATAGATGGGAGGTTCTTTGTATTCGGATAGACCCGAATCATTGCGCGCGACATGAGGCGTATTACGAAGCGTATTTTCCTGCCCCAGATTAACCAAAGAAATACGCACGCCGGGGTTCACGACGTCTTTGGCAAGGTCATGCAAGTGCCCTATTCCGGCTTCAGCATCCGTAATCGAAAGATAATCCCGCACTTCGATTCGAATGTAATCAAGCGCATCACTGATCATACAAATCTCCGTTCAAATTAAAAATTTGATGAGAAACCCGACTTACGTGAAATTGCTAAAAGACTGAAATATCAATGACTTGCTTATGACTTACGTCTTGCCTATGCTGCTTAACTAAAAACAAATGAGTGTGACATTTTTGTTCTCTTATAGCGACTGGGTAAACTGTCTGTTAACAATTACTTTCAGCCTATCTCAGGTAATATTAAAAGTCAAATTTATATCACCTCTATTCCAGGAGGCATCACTCACAGCGACAGCATTCTGCCATGACACTTACCTGCATTGGCAACGGCTTGGCGTAAAATTCAATCACCTGTCCGGTTGAAGTGGAAGCGCCTTTGCTATGATTGCCGGGCAGGTCAACTACAGTAATTTTATTGGTTTTGGTTTGCCCAGATAATACCCTTGTACATAATCCACATTAAGGGTTTTTAATTTATCCAATATTTCTTTGTTTTCCACAAATTCAGCAATCGTTTTCTTCCCCATTACCTGGCCAATTTCATTAATCGATCTGACCATTGCATAATCAACAGGATCATCAACAATTCCTTTAACGAACTGGCCGTCTATTTTTAAATAGTCAACCGGTAGATTCCTCAGGTAATTAAACGATGACAAGCCACTGCCAAAGTCATCGACAGAAAACTTGAAACCGACTTCTTTTAATTTGTTGATAAATGCTTTTGCTTCTGTAAGGTTGTTGATCGCTGCAGTTTCTGTAATTTCAAAACAGATATTTTTCGCTTCTAGACGGGTCGTCCTGTTAAATTCTTCAAAAATAAAAGCCAGTAATTGTTTGTTTCCTAAATTCTGTGCAGAAATATTAATCGACAAACAAAAACGTTTTTTATCATTTTCTGCCCGTTGTTCAAGCCAACTAAATACATGGCGTATTACCCATTGATCCAGACGTAATGACAAGTTGAAGCGCTCTACTGTAGGCATAAAAGCCCCGGGGGCGATCACGTTATCCCCGTCTCGTATTCTTATCAAAACTTCCCAATGGTCTTTCGTAGAAATAACATCATCCGATAATTTACAGATCGGCTGCGCATACAGTTCAAACAGATCTTCATCCAGCGCATGATTCACTCGGCTAATCCATTGATTATCCTGATTAATCAAAGACAATTCCTTGTCTTTCGCCTGGTATCGATGAATACAGTGACGCCCTTCATTTTTAGCCGCGTAACAGGCGACATCTGCTTTAGACAACAACGAATAAACATCTTTCTCTGAATTATCAACCTGAACAATGCCAATACTGACGCCTATACGAAATGATTTGTTATTCCAGACAAATTGAAACTCACCTATTGTTTCCAGTAATTTTTGCGCATGCTTAGCCGCCATATTTACCGAACAATATTCCATCAAAACGGCAAATTCATCGCCTCCCAAACGGGCGATGATGTCACTGGAACGGAAATTCTCACGCAATATGCAGGAGAACTGCTTTAACAACTCATCGCCGGCGACATGCGTGCAGGTATCATTAATGATCTTGAACTGATCCATATCCAGGTAACACAGCACATGAGTACAATTATCCTGTTTTGCGACATTCAAGGCTGTTTTTAAACGGCGCTCGAATTCCCGTCGGTTAATCAGATCTGTCAAAGAATCATGAGTGGCTTGATAACTGAGTTGTTCTGCGACCTTTTTGGATTCAGTGATATCTTCCTGAATCGCAACAAAATGGGTGATGGTGTTATTTTCATCCCTGATCGGTGCAATGGACTCCTTGACCCAGAACAAATCGCCATTTTTCTTGCGATTGTGTAAAACGCCCCGCCATTCCATTCCAGACTTGATGGTATTCCAGATCTCCAGATAAACCTCTTTTGGAGTCTCTCCTGATGAAAACATTCGGGTATTCCTGCCTATCACTTCATCAACACCATAACCCGAGATTTCCTTAATTTTGGGATTGGCATACTCAATGTTGCCCAAGGTATCGGTGATGATCACCATGTTTGGACTTTGTTCTACGGCCTGAGACAGCTTTCTCAACAACGTATCATTACTTTTCCGCTCATTGATATCCTGATGGGTTCCGCACAAGCGCAGGGGCGTTTGATTATCTCTGTCATAGGCTACCACTGCTCCCGCACTATGAACCCACACCCAATGCCCCTGTTGATGTTTCATCCTGAAATCGACACTATAAGAGTGGTGATTTTCAATACTCTGCTTGAGTACGTCATCCATCCGTAACCTGTCTTCAGGATGCAGTCGTTCTCCCCAGTCAGATATGAATTTATCAAGGTCATCGCGTGTCAACCCCAGCATGTCCAGCCAGCGCTGGTTGACTTCAAATTCACCCGACTGATAGTTCCAGTCCCAGTAACCAAGTTCAGCCCCCTGAATGACCAAATCCAGACGGTTTTTTACTTCCTTGTTTTTGGATATATCCAGTACCACTGCCAGATAGGCTGGACGAGACAAATAAAGCGTGGGCTGAATATGTACATCTACATAATAAAATGTACGGTTTTTTCGGAGATGGATGGTTTCAAACTGAATAATGTCCTCTGTACCTTTTTGGATAGGTTCCAAAAGCCTGGCAAGATTAGCCCGGCTCATTCCCGGCATTAATTGTTCAGGCGTAGCGCCTTCAAATTCCATCTCGCTATAACCGGTATTGCGACATGCCCCCCGGTTTACCTTTAAATAGTGGAAATCCTCGACATCAAAGATATAAATTTCGTGGAGGGAATTTTCAAAGATCTTGCTATAACTTTCAGTGACCTGATGTTTCTTTCGATAACCGGCAACATCATGCAAAATACAGTAAACGATTCTTTCTCTGCTTAAACCGTCCTCTTCTACCCAGGCCTCAATGAAAATATCTTTTTCATTATTATCCTGATCACTGATTCTGCAGGCAATGGGTTTGACTGATCCATCAGGCAAGTGCTCAGCCATAGAGGCCAGGACATTATTTCCAGACACATCGTTGACTAAAAAATCGGTAAACGATTTTCCTGAAACCTCATCTCGACTGATGCCAAACAGCTCACACCAGGCTGAGTTGACGTGTAGAATATTGCCTTGACCATCCAGCATTTGATAAGCCAGAGGCGAGCGCTCATACAATATTCGATAATTGTACGACGCAGCATCATCGCTGTTATAAATGTCAGACAGAAAAGCCATGGCAATTTTTCATTACTATTCACATGGGAATTACTATAGCTTATCAACGAATATATTTTTCTCAAACGTCGATAACGTAATAGAAGATACCCAAAAACCTTATTCTGAAAACAGACACTGAGACAAATATGAAACAGGATGCATGATTTTTGGAGGTGATGAGTGCTTTCCCTTTGTCAAATGAAGCGCACAGCCATAATTCGCACTCAGCAGAATCGCTTGTGGCTGATCCGTTAAGTGTGCAAGCTTCCTGTCACGCAATGCATCCGCCTGTTCAGGATGGGTCAGCATATAACTGCCACCGGCACCACAACACAAGTGATTTTCGGGCAATTCCTGTACACGCTGCCCTCCGATTCGCTGTAACAAATGCAGAGTATCCTGCTGGTTTTTCAGCACATTGCGTTGACTACAGGGGTGGTGTAACCATACCTCGCTATTCACAGCCTTGGGTGTTAAATCATCAGGCCAGTGCTGATTCAGAAACCTGCTGACTTCCATTACTTTTGCTACCACATCACCGGCTTTTTCACTTTCCGGCATCAGGCGTGAATATTCAGTCAGCTGACTGCCACAACCAGTGGCACAATACACCACTGCTTCATAAGGCAAACGGGCAAACGCATCAATGTTCTGCTGCATAAGATCTTTCGCCGTCGCCACATCACCATTGTGATAATGCATGGCACCGCAACATTGCTGACTATCAGACACTATGACGTTATAGCCACAGGCATTAATCAATTTAATTGCATCTTCCAGGGTTTTACGATCAAATGCTTCAGCCAGACACCCGGTAAACAAGGCAACACTGCCTTGTGCATCCTGAACGGTATATTCAGAATGCAAATAGGTGGATTCAGGTTCAGATAAATAATTTTCTGCTCGCGCCAGACCTAACCCGTCAAACAAACCACTTTTTCTTAACCAGGATTGCCATTTTGTCGATTGATACACCTTCATCCAGGGCAACAAAATGCGGCGCAATTTTTTTCTGGCTACCAGTTGCAACCCCCATTTTCCCCACGTAGAAAATGACCGCTCAGTTAATTGCTGTTGCGCCCGTTCAAAATAATCTGCATACGCCATCTGGCTGGGACAGACTGCTTCACAGGCGCGGCACTGGATGCAATTTTGTAGATGCTCTACCTTTTGACTATCCAGCGTTTCCTGATGTTGAATTAACTGCCTGAGCGATTGCACACGCTGACGCGGGCCTTCCTGTTCATCCTGTGTCAATTGATAGGTGGGGCATGAATTCAGACACACACCGCAACGCATACAATCAGAGGCTTCCGGTAGATACGGACCATTTTGATAGTGCATTTCAGCATTTTGGCTGCCGCTATCAAAATCCATAAAATCAAAGCTGTCCACCTTCAGCCCTCAATCAAACAACAATAAGCCCGGCGCAACAATTCCATTTCCGCCGGAGGACGGCCCATCAAATCGGTAATCGTTTTTAATTCAAGATCATGTGCAGAGAGTTCCTGATACGGGGGATCCAAAACCTTAAAGCGCGCCATATAAACATTAACAATGCCTTTTGGCGTACTCACCTGCTGATAATAATCGGTATCTGCCACCAGAAAGTCGTCATCCAGCTGCAATTGCTCGCGAATAGCTTTCAGCTCTAAGGTTGGCACACTGATAACTTCAAGCGGAGACATGTCATCTTCTTCCACTACTTCAGAAAGTGCAGGCAATGACGGGAAACAAACACTACCGGTCGCTTGCTGGCAAAATAATGTCAACGCACTGATATCACCCCGATAGTAAAGAATCAAATGATTATTGCTCATCGTTTTTCTCGATTAATTTTGTATTTCTCATTCACACTATGCGATTGTCTTTTTCAACAGGCAGAGAAGCTAAATGACCTGCTTAGTATTCACTCCAGCCTGTCCCATACTTTTTTATAAGCCAAATCCAGACGTGACAACTTTTGGTTCACAGCCTGCAATTCAGCATATTGTGGAAATCGCTCATTGTTGCCTGCGCTATACCATTGTTCCATCACCAGATTCAGTCGCTCTTTACCGGCAAAAGTTTCCGCTATTTGCTGTTTAAGCCAGGATGCAGTCACTTCGTCATTTATCGCTATCACTTTATATTGCACGCCGGTTTCAAATATACGTACGCCACCGCCTTCCTGTGCGGTCTGAAAAAGGGCATCCTCATTGACCACCTCAACCCCGGCCAGATAGTCCACACCAAAACTTTGTAATTCTGCCAGCCATGGAACCGTTGGCCCCATCAATACGGTAGTCGCCGACTGACTTAATTGAGCAAGGCGAGGAAAGGTTTTATTTGGAATGGTACTGGCAGATAGAAACACCCAGTCGGCTTCGGGCAATAAAAACTCGCTGGCCGGGTCTGGTAGATCACCCGCTGCAGGCTGACGCTCAACGACCTGCCAACCATAATTATCGATATAGTCTTCTATCCCCGGATAATGACCAATGACGACGACTTTCTTTTCTTTAAGTTGTGGCAGAAAGTGCTCAAAAACTGTCAGGTTTGCTGCCCCCGGATGAGGATGCAATGACATTCCTGGCGGGGTTTGTGTGCATGCATTAATACTGCTATTTAACGCAGCCATTCCAACGGTAGCCTGATAGGGTTCCCACTGTAATACCCAGCGCGCAATATCCTTTACCGGTTTATTGACCAAGGTTCCCGGCCAGCGCAGGGTGCGGGTAGGCGATTGCGGCGTCATCGCCAAACCGGATTGTTGTCTACCAGACAATTGCGACCGACAGATCGTCCACACCAGGCCAATACTGACCTGATCAATTATTGCTGTGGTACTGCAATAATCCAGCAGACATTCATAAATTCGCTTTGGATCATCCATGCGTTTTCAGCATGAGTTACAACGCCTGGATCAATTTGGGTTCAGCCGATATTTTGCCTTCCTTGCCCCACGCATTAACACCTTCTACAAACCATTGCTTTTTGCGAGGATGCGGCTTGACTACATCGTATTCAGCATAAAAGGAACCGTCACTCAAAAACTGTATATTGCCTATGCGCTGTTTATGTTGGTCATACCAGATACCCTTCAGATTTTCGCTGGCAGTGTAAGGATCTTTCACCAGTGAAAATTCTGCTTTGCTAAAATCCGGCACCGAAGCAATGTCCGCCACAGAAAAACCTATTTTGACGATGCTCTCCAACATCGCACGGCAAATATTCTGCCCCATTTCCTGATGGCTTTGAATCGCCTGCACTAATGGTCCTTCCCGGGCGGTTGCACTCATACCTCTTCCTCCACTGCCTCAGCCAGTTGCACGATGACTGAAAAGCCGGAACGGTCTTCCGGATCAAGGGTATGCAGGATGTGCAGAATAGTGCCTGCGTCTGCATTGCGCTTCTGACGCAGCTTGATAAATGCCAATGCTTTCAGGGTATACAGATAAAACAGAGAAATTTCGTCTTCATACATATTCCATTTTGCCGCATTACCCGCCAACTGCTGATAATCTGCAGGAAACCCACCCAGGCGGGACGCCTCCTGCAAACCTTCCAGGACATACTGCTCAGCTTCATCCAGTTTTGCCTGATAAAAATAAAATTTATACAAGGCAAAATAGGTTTGCAGACAATGCTTGTCCAGCATATAGGCCTGAATGAATAACTGCTCTGCTTGCGCCTTGTCACTGCGACTGGCTACAACGGCCGCCTGCAACAGCTTATTCACTTCCACCGGCATGTTGGGGCTGAAGGTAACGGCTTCCTCCAGCATACTGACTGATGACATGATTACCAGACCTCACTGGGGACGATCAGTTTTTCAACGGGTGTACCGCCCACCAAATGCTCTTCTATAATGGTTTTGACATCATCCTTTTTCACCTGACCATACATCACACCTTCCGGGTAGACCAAAACGCTGGGCCCCATCATGCAAGGTCCCATACACCCGGTATTGGTCAGGCCGATTTTTTCAAACAACTGGCGGTTCTGAATTTCATTCATGAACTCGTTCATCACATCGGCGCAACCACTGGCGGCACAGGAGCCGCGTGGATGACCTTGCGGCCGGTTCTGGGTACAAACAAAGACATGTTTTTCTGGTCTGGGCATATTATCCTCGCTATGCGGCTATTTTATGTTGATGGGTAAAACAGCTCTTTGGACAGACTTTGGAACAGGCTTCACATCCGATGCAATCGGCCTGATTTTTCAAGTTCATAACCATGCTGTTGTCCTCATCGTCATCAAAATCATCATAATCGTCATCGAATTCTTCGGCTTCCATCACTTCAGACTTTTCTACCAGATCAAACACGTCACGCGGACAAACTTTAAAGCAACGTCCACACCCGATGCAGGTGGACTGGTTTAAATCTGACACAAACGAAGGTGTCCACTCTTCGCCACCAAAGGTGACGCCGGTTATTGTTTCTTCACTCATCTTCGTCTCCTAAGCGGTTTCTTCAGTTTGTGCCGCCTGCAATGTCTTGGTGGCATCGTCCCAGGCTTTACACGCATCAAAAGTTTCCTGCGCCACATCCATTAATTGCAGATATGCGCCCGGCAAACCGTCTTCTACCAGGTCATGTAATTCCATCGCTTTCTCGCCAGCCAGACGTTTATTTCTTTTGACTGCTTTTTCAAGTGCTTTCAATTCTTCCGGGGTCATCTATCTCTCCTAGTCTCTGGCCACTTCGCCGTATTTCTCAATTAGCTCTGATGCCTTATTGATCAACTTGTCGCTTTGTTCGCACATCTTTTCCAGACTGGGGAAACCAAAACGGTGAATATCACGCAATGTTTTGTCTACGACCACCAGCTTGCCCACCATGACGAGTGCACGCCCAAAACCTTCATGCGTCAAATTAATCATCGGTACCGCCATCAAGCCGGATTTTTTTTCGATAATGGTAGCCATCGCGTTGTAATAGGCTTTTACGCGCGCCAACGTAATTTCATCAGGATCTCCAACGACGGGAATTTCCCTTTTACGTTCCTTGGTCAACACCAATGGATCAAGAATTTTAGATTTTGACCAGCCTTCATAGGTATCATAGGTATCCAGCGCTCTCAGCTGGTTTAACATTTCATTGACAAATTCATTGTCGATATACGGGTCGGTTTCTTCTAAAACCAGTTCAGCTACACTGCTCATGGGTATCTCCGGATACGATGTGATTAAAATAATTAAGGGGTATCTTTGTCACAGGCTTATTCATCCCATTCTTCTTCCGCCATGTCATCAAAGCGAGAGTCATCACCTGTGGTCTGTTGTTTAATCGCTCTAGCCAACCATTTTGAAGGGCCGGACTTCAGCTCTACCTGCAAATCCTTCACCAGCCCTTCAATAGGACTGTTCTCCTGCACCTTCACCGGTTGAATGCCGCGGGCCACTAATTGTTTTACTGCCGAAGCACCGGCCGCCTGACAGTACACCGCCACGCAGTCATGGATAAGGTCGAACTTGGCGAGCAACTTGTCCTCATTACCATCCTGTTTTTGCATGCCAAACTCGGCAGCTTCGACAAACTGGGCCTGGTCGGGGTTTACGGCATAAATGGCAAATGATTTTGCGGAACCGAAATGCTGGTTGACCGTTTTCATATCGGTACTGGCAAAAGCTACTTTTAATGATATGTCCATAAGCGTTTGTTGTTCATCACTTTGCACAACGTGCATTCTGCGGGTTAATGACATGTTGCTTCGGCCTCTCTATCCTGTTTTTCATGCGCAGGTTTCTGCCCGTAAATAGAGTGATACACCGAAATATCTTCATGCGCGAAATTGATCACCAGATTGGCCAGGTCAAATAAGACCTGACGGGTTCCGCGGTAACCGATCCAGGTTTTCTGGTAACCACCGATGATGTCGTACTGTGGAAAACCGGCACGCAAAATAGGAATATTCAACCGTTCTGAGCTATGCGCGGCATGGGAGTTTCCTATCAGCAATTGCGCCTTGTTTGCTTTGGCCATGTTTTCAAGGTCTTCAAGATCACCAATCTTGATAGTATCGACCTGCATCTTTTTCAGTGCTGGCGCATTTCCCGGTGTCACGGCTGCTACCACTTCACCTCCAGATTCCGTGACTAAATCTATAAAACCCAACAATTGATCAGCATCACCCGCAATCGACACCCGTAACTGGCCTAACATAAAATGCGTATCCAGAAGAGCATCCTGTAATTGCATGCGCTGGCGTTCAATGCGCTCAGGCACTTCATTTCCACTGATTTCATGTAAAGCCGAAATGAGTTGGTCATTGGCTGCCAAGCCGTAAAGATGGTCAATGCGGTAATCCGGCACGCCGGTTTTTTCCAATAGAGCATCCGCGGCCTTGCCTAAGGATGAACCTATCACCAAAGTTGCCAGAGCATCACCCACCGTTTGCAATTCCGAAATTTCAGTTCCACCGATAGTGACTGGGGAGAATGGATCATCGGTTAAGGAACCATCCAGAGAGTTGGCCACATTGGGAATAAACAATGGACGCAGGCCAAACATCTCAACTATATCGGTCAATGCTTCCACATCCCCCGGTGTCAACATGGAACCCGCCAGAATATTCAATTGACGTTTGCGATGGCCCGGTTTGGTAGCGGCAGTTTCAGCATCCGGCACCAGTTGTTTGATGATTTCGGTCAGGGTCAGCGCATAACCGCTTTCCACACAGCCGGTAAAATCTGGTGTATTGACGGCAACAACAGCTACGTGATCATACTGCGGGTATTTACTGCGAAACTCACGCACATTACGTTGCACATCGCACCCCTGGGTTTCCGCCAGACCGGTCGTCAAAATCGTAATCAGCGAAGGGTTGCTTTTCTCGGCAATGTTCTTGATGCCTTCAACCACGTTTTCATCAGCCCCCATCACCGAGCTGCCCTGATCCATGGCTGTCGTCTGCAATGGAATCGGCTCACGGAAATGGCGCACGAAAAATACTTTGGCGAATGCTGTGCAGCCTTGCGAACCATGCAGCATCGGCATCGCCCGGTTAAACCCTAACGTGGCCAGTGATCCCCCTACCGGTTGACTGGCTTTAAGAGGACTGACCGACAGGGCTTTTTTACGCTTTTCAATCTCTGCCATTATGCTACCGTCCTCGCCGCTTTCCACGGCGCAGGTGCACGTACTGCCGGCCACACCGGACTTTCCATCGTCAGTGCCAATTGTCTGACCAATTCCAGCATACCTTCATAGCCGGCATAACCAAACTCTCTCTCCTGATTAATATCCAGGAATGGAATACGCGCTTTCAATGCGGTGTACATATTACGGCCACCGGCGATCAGAATATCCGCCTTGTAATCTTCCACTACTTTTAACAAGGCTTTCGGGCTGCCGTCTTCAATCATCAACGCCTCTTCACCCATCAGCTCACGGATACGCGCCTTGTCTTCTTCAGTTGATTTTTTGGTGCCGGTCGCCACCACCACCATGCCCAGATCCTGCAAAGCAGAGATCACTGACCAGCTTTTCACACCGCCGGTATAGAGCAATACACGTTTGCCTTTGAGACGTTCTCGCCATGGTTCCAACGCGGCACGAATGCGCGCTTCTTCGCGTACAATCAGAGCTTCGGTACGTGCTGTCAAATCGTCATCACCAATACTTTTGGCAAAATCACGCAATGCCTGACTGGTGTCTGTAATACCGTAGAAACTGCCTTCAAACCATGGCGTACCGTATTGCTGATTCAACTTTCGTGCGACATTTACCATTGCTTTGGAACACACCATCATGTTGACTTCCGCCTTGTGCATCGTCTGCACTTCGCGGAACCGGGCGTCACCGGACAAGGTACATAATACCCGCAGCCCCAGCTCATCAAGCAGTGGTAACACATGCCAGAACTCTCCGGCAATATTGTATTCACCCACCAGATTGACATCGTGTACTTTAATGCCTTCCGGCGTAATCTCGGGGGGTAATGGATCGGGGTCACGGGTACCAATCACATATTTAACCATGGCATCACCGGCGATGCGGTTGCCCAGGTTTTTGGTGCCGTAAAAACCGGCACAATCAATCGGCACCACCGGCACACCCCATTTTTCTTCAGCCGCTTTACATACGGCATCAATATCATCACCGATCAATGCCGGGACACAGGTGTTATAAATGAATACTGCTGGTGGGCTATAGGTATCCACGGCCTGTTTGATTGAATGCAATAAGCGTTTTTCACCGCGCCCCATGACAACATCTTGCTCGGTCATGTCGGTCGTCATTCCGATCCGATATAAATCGGAACCGGAAGAACGCGTACCCCGGTTATCCCATGAACTGCCCGCGCAGGCAATCGGTCCGTGGACAATATGCGCCACATCGGCAATTGGCAACAAGGCGATCTGTGCACCATCAAAAGCACACCCACCTGCAGCAGAACCAGGCTTGGGCTTGGCACAACCGGATTTCTCCTTCTTGTTATGCTCACAGGCCGGTTCATCCATTAATTCAGCTATATCTTTGTTCGACTTCATGCCTGACACCTCTCTTTATCGAGTTATCAAGCAACCTGTATGCCACAGAGTAAGCTATTGAAACCAATGGCATTTTTATTAACTCTGATTGTAGTAAACCCTACAATTCTGAATGGAGATGACAGTCTTGAACTTGATACAGACAATTCAAATGAACACGTTCAATTTCCACGATACTGGATCATTAAAGTAGTAAGGGATTTCAGTTAGACGGCTGATTTCTATAGACGGGCAAGATTAATTTGGAGCCCTATTCTGCAATCAGGCATCCGCCAGTCCCATTCATTTCCCTTATGAACACCGACTGAATTTAATTGCAAGCGATCGTTAGGCCGTGCCGTTGGGACGAATGATCGTTATATTTTATGTGTGGTGATGTCCAGTGACGCCAGCTGGTATTGTTTATAACGTAGACGCCCCTGTTGTTTGCACTGTTCACTATTATCAAGCACTTCAATAATTCGCTCGGCCTGCTGAAAGTTTACCGGGGCTTGACTGGATAAGTTTACAATCAGCTTTTGCCAGGGCTGTGGAATCTCATCATGACCAATTAAACAGGTCTGTTCAATTTCCGGCACCTTGTGTTGCAGGATTTCATGTGGAACAAAACTGCCCGCTCGAAATGCCCATAACGCATCATCCATGCGTTGGCTTTGCGGGGGGGCATCAGTCAGTACAAAGCTGTACTGACCATTGCGATAGGCTTTTTCGATCAATTTGCAGGCGAACTGCTCACGCGCCTGCTGGGATTCACTCCTCAGAATATAAAACGTAACCTCAGGCATTCGCCCTGTTTAAAAGGTATTGCATAATTAACGGCACTGGACGGCCGGTTGCGCCTTTATTCTGGCCTGTGCGCCATGCGGTACCGGCAATATCAAGATGGGCCCAGTCAAAATCTTCTGCAAAACGTGACAGAAAACAGGCCGCCGTAATGGTTCCGGCATCTCTTCCACCGATATTCGCCATATCGGCAAAATTGGATTTCAACTGTTCCTGATACTCCTCCCATAAAGGCAGGCGCCATAACTTGTCGCAACTGGTTTCAGCTGCATCCAGCAAGTCATCGCACAGTTTGTCGTCATTTCCCAACAAGCCACTGGGCACCCGGCCAAGCGCAACCAGACACGCGCCGGTCAATGTCGCCATATCAATCACCACATCGGGATCAAATTGTTTGGCATACGTCAGCGTGTCGCACAAGATTAAACGCCCTTCAGCATCGGTATTCAATACTTCGATAGTCAACCCGGACATACTGGTCAACACATCACCCGGTTTATTGGCATCGCCATCCGGCAGATTTTCAGATGACGCCACCAGGCCAATGACATTCAGCGGCAATTGCAGTTCGGTGACGGCCTGCATCACGCCCAATACTGTTGCCCCGCCGCACATATCGTATTTCATTTCATCCATGCCGGCGCCCGGTTTTAAGGAAATACCGCCTGCATCAAAAGTTAAGCCCTTACCCACCAACACGATTGGTTTTTGATCACTGTCGCCACCCTGATAACTTAAATTGATTAATTTGGCAGGCTGGCGGCTACCGCGCGACACGGCTAAAAAAGACCCCATGCCCAGTGCTTCCATATCAGATTCTTCCAGAATATTGATCGACAGTTGCTCATGAGTCTCTGCAATCTCAATGGCCTGCTCGGCAAGATACGTTGGAGTACAGATGTTACCCGGCAAATCCCCTAACCGCTTGGTGCGCTGCATGCCATTTGCTATCGCCATACCCATTTGCAGGCCTTTTTGCGCAACATCTTGCTGATCCACGGTGACAGCAATACTGATGTGCTGCAAAGGTTCCGGCTCTTCCGGGGGCTGCAGACTGTATTTATAGATTTGATCACTGAATACTTCAACGGTTTGTCTTACCCGCCATTCACAATCATTGCCTGAGTGTTCCGCCAATGCCAACAAACTGGTGGCTGATGAGAATTTGTTTTCTTTGACGACCTTGATCGCTGTCGACAAGGTTTTACGAAAACTTTGCCCATCAGCTTTTTCTTGTTTACCCAATCCTGCAATCACGTAATTTTCCAGCGTTCCGTTTTGCGGGAGACTTAATGTCAAGGTCTCGCCTGATTTGCCTGAAAAACGTTTGTTATCAATATCATCTTTTAGAATTTGCATCAGATGATCAGGGGTATGTGCTGCAGAGGCTGGCTCAAGCTCTTCAAACATGCCGATGATTAAACAGTCGTTTTGTGGTTTGTTTAACGGTAGGGTTTCTATAGAATAGTCCATATTGATTGGGCCGGATTTAGGGTTAAAGCAGAGAACATTGCGAAATCAATACTGGACATGCTGCATGGCGGCTGGTTTTTTGGCAAACCCTTAGTGTTTGCAGTAACCATCCCTGTCAGATGATGACCAGGAAAATAAGCGCGTTCACTGGACAAAAATTCAATTCTGTCCTCATTATACATAAGTTTGCAGGGGATGTTTGTTGAACATGGATTCAGCCGAAGTTACGACCAGCCCGCGATATCCAAGCGGGTTCTCTATTCTGGACAGGATGATTGCTGTTGATCTGATCAAAACTGTCTTTTCCGTATTATCCGTCATGGTGCTGATTATCGTCAGCCGGAAATTCATTCGTGTACTGGCCCAGGCTATTGACGGTCAGCTCAGCCAGGAAACCGTGTTTATGATTCTGGGCCTGAAAACGGTCGTCGTCATCTCCACCCTGCTACCCGCGACAGTCTTTATTGCCGTTTTGATGGTGCTCGGCCGCATGTACAGAGACCAGGAAATGGCTGCTATCGCCTCTGCGGGCGGCGGCTCTGCACTGATCTATAAAGCTGTTTTTTTATGCATTTTACCGCTCTCCCTGCTCGGCGGCTGGTTTGCCCTGTATGCCACACCGTGGGCCGAAGCAGAAATGCAAATTGTAACCAACGATGACCAGAACTCCATCAACCTCAGCGGTATTTCAGCCGGTCGTTTTAATGAATACAACCAGGGTGATCTGGTGTTATACGTTGAAAGCATAAATTCGGCAGGCAAACTGGAAAATGTATTTGTGCAAAATCGAAAAAACGATGTCGTGGGTATTGTCACTGCCGATTCCGGACGCGTGGAACAACGTGACACGGGCATTTACCTGATTCTGGAAAATGGCCAACGCTCTCAAGGGAATGCGGGAAATCTGGATTTTGTTATCGAATCCTTTGCCGAATATGGCGTTCGACTGGAAAAGAAAATGCGCAAAGTCAGCCTGAATCTGGAATCCATGCCCAGCGAGCAATTGTGGTTAAGTGACCAACTTGATCGCCTGCTGGAACTGCAACGTCGTCTGGCCACCCCGTTGGGTATGCTTTGTCTTTGCTTTCTGGCTGTCCCTCTGGCCAAGCTCTCCCCCCGCAGCGGTGTGTATGGCAATCTGTTAATCGCGTTTATCGTTTACTTTGCCTATGGCAACCTTTTAAAGATCAACGAAGGGCTGGTAAGAGATACTCTGCTGCCCGAATGGATGGGGTTTGTCTGGATCTACTTAATCTTGCTTGGTACAGGTATTTTCAAACTCATTCGTCTGTATGGCTGGCACTGGATCAAAATGCAATTTTCAGGGAATAGTTCGCTATGAATATCCTTACTCTATATATGATCAGGGAGATTGTTAAAGGCTCGCTGATTGCCTTGTTGATTCTGATCACCTTGTTTAATCTGGGCACGCTTAATGATGAACTGAAAGACCTGGGTAAGGGGGATTATGGACTTCACGAGATTTTCTGGTATTTATTTCTCACCACCCCAAGACTGATTTACGAGCTTATCCCGTATGCCGCCTTACTGGGCAGCCTGTTCATCGTCGGCAACATGGCCAACGACCGTGAAATTGTGGCCATGCGTTCTGCCGGCCTCTCCCTGTTTTGGCTGATCAGAACCATTATTCTTGCCGGACTGATACTGGTCGGCTTCTCGATTGCCGTTGGAGAGTTTCTTGCTCCTTCCGCCGAACGGGCAGCTCAAGTGTTAAAAACCACCACTCAAAACAACAATGTGGTGATGAGCTCGCAATATGGCATGTGGTTCCGTGAAGACAACCAATTCATTAATGTCAGAAAAATCTACGATGATGGCGTACTGGGCGACATCTATGTCTACTCGGTTAACGATCAAAACCGCGTCGATAATATCAAGCATTTCGGCTCTGCCCGCTTTGAAAATAAATCACAATGGCAGGTTACTGACATTTTCCAATCTCACATTGCCAGAGAACGCATAACTGCAGACAGGAGTGGGAGTCAGGTTTGGAATACGTCCATTGACCCGGACCTGATGAATATCGCGGTTGTAAAATCCGACAATTTATCGCTTTATGATCTACTGATGTACATCAATTTTTTACGCGACAATAATCAGAAAACACAAACTTTCGCACTGGCGTTCTGGGGGCGGATCATTAACCCCTTCGTCACCTTTGTCATGCTGATGATCACCGCGCCGTTTGTGATTGGGATCAGAGAACGGGTAGGCAACAGCAGTCGACTCGTCATCGGTGCTTTGGTTGGGCTGGCTTTCAACAGTTTCGACAGAATTGCCGGATATATGGGGCTTGTTTACGGGTTAAACCCTATGCTGATGGCCGTACTGCCCAGTTTGCTGGTATTCAGCATCGCCATCATGATCATCAGAAAATTAAGGTAGGACGTTGAGTTCTCTCAACGTCCAGACTCAACAGCTTACTTAGACTTACTTCTTGTCCAGAAAGTAGTACAGGAACTGGCATTTCAATACCATTTTCGAGCTATCCAGTTCAGTAACCGCACAGCTTTCATATTTTTCTCTGCCTGGTGCCTTTTGTCTTTTAATTACACCATCTTCAATTGTATATTTCAGTTCAATATTCATCATACCGGTACGACCACTCACCACATCTTTTCCTCTAATGGTCAAAACACCATTTTTTTTGAAATTCCATTCTGAATCCTGCGCTCTTTTTTCCTTATGTAATGCAGGTGCCGTTGCATAGACATGCCATTTGCCGACAATTTTTGAATTATCTTCCAAGCTTACATCCTCGGCCTGAGCACCAAATGCAGATAAAGCCATGCCTAGCGCCAATATTGTTGTTTTTTTCATGTTGACTCCTTTAAGAGCGTGTTGGTTAAGAGTTAATTATAACAATATGCCCCTCTTGAAACCATGACAGGGCATATAGAAAGCTCACAATGAATTGTGCAAAACCACTGGATTATGTTATTTTCCCTATTGCATGTATGTAAATTGGAAAGCAAACAAAACTTTGCTACAGAATAATAATTTAAAGTGAATGGAAGGTGAACTTTATGAAACTAAAAACCATCATGTTGACTGCACTCTTACTGACACCTGCATTAGGTTTTTCAGCTAATGTTGACGATTGGGTTTACAAAGATGTAACAGGCAATCTAAAAGCCGGTCCTGGTTGTCTTGATAAAGAAAAGGCGATGAAAAAAGTCATGCCGAAACCTGAAGGGTTTAAGGGGTACAGCCGCTTTGATAAATACACTAAAATAATGTGTCAGGGAGAAGGCTATGGCTGGACCAGTGACTCCATCGTAGATCCGGGCGAAGTCGTTTGTGAGGAATGCGGCGGTGATTACAAAGGTAAATACAGCTGTCAGATGATTAATGTGACAGTCAAGTGCAAACAGGTCGTACGCTGATAATTTTTTTAATGATGGTTTTTTGATTTATATCATTAAACCATCATTCAAGCATCACGACTTCCGTCCCAGACAGATAATCATGCCAGCAGCAGTGATGCTTATCGAATACACTCCATAAAATCCCCAGCCCGAAAAAAAACCAGGACAATAGAGAACACATAAACCGTACTATTGCCTGCCGCCACCCTAGCGCTTTTCCATCCCTGGTGACAACCACCATTTTCCAGCTTTTCAACCCCAATGTCTGACCACCATGGGTCCAGAACCAGACATAAAACAGCATACTGACCAGCAGAATATAAGCGGGATAGAAATATTGATCCGATGTAAACGCTTCCCCCTGATTAAACGGAAGCAGCAGAGCGGTCGCGAAAAACCAGACAGCAATGAGCAGGACTGCATCATAAAAAGCTGCAGCAAGCCGCCTGAACAGGCCCGGCGTTGCCTTCTTGCTTTCAGGCAACGCCTTTGATGACTGTGGCAACTTACAAATTAAATAAAGCCAGTTTTTGTCCCAGATACATACTCATGCCAACCAGTCCTGCAAGCATTATCAAAGCAAAGAAAAATGGCGGGGTGTGGAGTAAAAGAATAAAAAAGTCTACGACAAAAATACTGGTTAAAAAAGGATGGTCAATAAAGCCGTCGATGATTTTTTTAAACATAGCTGATCCCCTCAAGGTAAATTAATAGAACAATCGTTATAATTTACGACATCCGTTTGTATTCAAACCGACGCATAATTCTGGTCGATCAGGAAACACCCTCACTTATGCTTCCTGACTGGCTTTGTTGAATTCTACTATACACAATATGGAAATGTATATATCAGGATATTGAACGCTGCCTGGTACACTACCCACCCTGTCTAAATGCTTTACCTTCGTTGTGAGACAACTACACATCTTGGGTAATGTGTCTGCTTAATGTTATTATAACCAGATTTAATAATGAAATACGTCTCTACCAAAGGCATTATTTGATTATCACAACTTCATGCATAAATTTCGTCCAGGTATCTGTTGGGTTAGGGTGATCGTCGCGAGACAAGTGGAGAATCGAGCGCATTTTTTGGAGCACCTCGTTGTGCTATACAACCAAAAAACTTGGAAAAAGGTGCCGTATTCCCACCGTCGCAGTAGAATGATCCATAATCCGGCAGCCCCCTGGATAAAAAACAACACCAATTTACACGCTCTCACCACGGATGCGGGGAATAATTATTATTAATTTTGTAAAGAAAATCTTCAATTTCTCAAACCAAATACCAGACAAGCACTCAGAACCCACCCTCTACCCGCGCGCAGAACATTGCATTTCACGGTCTCAAATCAGCGAAAATGCACTCAAGGTTTTATATCGATTAAACAAGGCGGGGTTTGATGCCTACCTGGTGGGCGGCTGCGTCAGAGACTTGCTGCTGGGCAGGGAACCAAAAGATTTTGATGTTGCAACCAATGCCAGTCCGGAAGAAGTCAAAGCCACATTCCGCAACTGCCGCTTAATTGGCAGGCGCTTCCGGCTTGCCCATGTCCATTTTGGCCGGGAAATTATTGAGGTTGCCACGTTCCGGGGATCGGAAGAAAAAGAAAGTGATGACCAGCAAACAGATACCGAAGGACGTCTGCTCAGGGATAATGTTTTTGGCACTCTGGAAGAAGATGTCTGGCGCCGTGATTTTACTGTCAATGCACTGTATTACAACATAAAGGATTATTCTGTCGTCGACTACGCTGGCGGCATGCAGGATCACCAGGCAGGCCTTATTCGCCTGATAGGTGATCCATTGACTCGCTATCGGGAAGATCCAGTGCGCATGTTGCGTGCCGTCAGGTTTGCAGTCAAATTGGGATTTACACTGCACGAAGACACTGCAAAACCGATTGGGGTTAATGCCTCTCTACTGGCCAGTATCCCCCCTGCGCGCCTGTTTGATGAAACGCTCAAGCTGTTTCTCTCTGGTTATGGTGTACAGACATTTGAAATGCTGAGGCATTATGATTTATTTGCCATGCTGTTTCCCGATACAGATCAAGCTCTGGCTGATGAAGAACATGAATTTCCTCGCATGTTCCTCATTCGAGCCTTACAAAATTCTGATAATCGACTGGCTGAAGATAAATCCGTCACACCGTACTTTTTGTTCGCCGCGTTGTTATGGGAACCCTTCACCCAAGAAGTCGTACGCTTGAAAGAAGAGGGACAAAATGACTCCGTCGCCTACCAGAACGCAGCCAATACAGTTTTAAGCCGACAAGTCAAAGTTACCTCGATTCCGAAACGTATTACCCAATCGTTGCGAGAAGTCTGGTTATTACAATCGCGCTTTGAATCTAGAAAAGGGGCTCGGCCTTATCGTCTGCTAGCGCATCCGCGATTCAGAGCGGCTTATGATTTTTTGTTATTACGAGCCGATGCCGGTGGCGCAGACCCCTCATTGGCTGAATGGTGGACATCTTTTCAGAATGCATCTGAAGCTGAACAAAAGCAAATGACTTCATCTGGCAATGCCCGTCGAGGCAAGCGCCGGACGAAGCGTCATTCTGCCCCTCGTTCTGCATCCAACCCATAAACATTCTCATTGTTACACACGCATGTGTTGACGTATTTTTACAAAAAAACTTGCGACACGTTCTGAATGACTCAAACCATCAGCGAAAACTCTGCCCGAACTGAAACTGTCTATATTGGGCTAGGGAGTAATTTATCTGAACCTGGACAGCAACTGCAAAATGCACGACTATCCATCGCTAAACTAGCTGGAATCGAGGAGACTGGATATTCATCGGTTTACACCAGCCCGCCAATGGGTCCCCAGGATCAACCGGATTATCTCAACAGCGTTATGGCCGTAAACTGCACTTTTTCTGCACAACAACTACTCAAACAATTACAGGATATTGAGATTCAACAGGGGCGCATCAAAACTCGACGTTGGGGATAAAGAACTGTCGATCTTGATATTTTGTTATTTGGACAACAGCACATCAACCAGACTGATTTGACTATCCCGCATACAGGACTGACAGAACGTGCTTTCGTGCTTTACCCTTTGCATGAAATAGGGGGAGATGAGCTGATCATTCCTGGTTATGGCAAACTGGGGCAGTTAATGCAAACTGTGCCATTGAATGGCCTGACCAGACTTGGGGAGACAGGCAATGAAAACTGACCAATACTCAATCCAGTCAAAACTTTCTCATCTTAACGCACTAAAACAGAAGTCTGAAAAAATCGCATGTTTAACCGCTTATGATGCAAGTTTTTCCAGGTTGCTTGAGCGTCAAGGCATTGAGGTCATATTGGTAGGTGACTCATTGGGCATGGTATGTCAGGGGGAGAACAGTACGCTGCCAGTCACTATGGATCACATGATTTATCATACCCACTGCGTGACCAAAGGCATTCAACAGGCATTATTGATCAGCGATATGCCTTATCAAAGCTATACCACTGCGCAACAGGCGTTAACCCATGCTCACCAGTTAATTCAGGCGGGTGCCGAGATGGTCAAACTGGAAGGTGCTCATGTAGACATCATAAAAACTATCAGAGATGAGAATATCGCTGTGTGCGCCCACTTAGGATTACTCCCGCAATCCATTGAACACCTCGAAGGCTATAAGGTTCAAGGTCGTGACACTCATTCCGCAGAAAGAATCTTTCAGGATGCTTTAGCCGTAGAAAAAGCCGGTGCACAACTCCTTGTACTTGAATGCATTCCTGCCAAGCTGGCTGCCGAAATAAGCCAGCATCTCGCTATTCCTGTCATAGGTATAGGCGCAGGCCCTGATTGTGACGGACAAGTTCTGGTGCTGTATGATATTTTAAATCTTGATGTTGGCAGAAAACCGCGTTTTGTGAAAAACTTTATGCAAGGTGCAGCCAGCATCGATGACGCAATAAAAAATTACCGTGATGCTGTAAAATTCCAAAACTACCCGGGTGACGAACACTGTTACTAAGTCATGCAAACGATTACAGATATCATTCAGTTAAGATCCCTAATTGCCGGGTGGAGGGCCGCAGACCACCCGATTGCATTTGTTCCTACCATGGGCAACCTGCATGACGGCCATATGAAACTGGTGCGTACCGCCAAACACAGAGCGCTTAAAGTCGTAGTCAGTATCTTTGTAAACCCCACCCAGTTTGGCCCCCATGAAGATTTTGACAATTATCCCCGCACCGAGCAGCAAGACGCACAAAAACTGGTTACTGCTGACGTCGATGTCCTGTTCCTGCCATCCATTGACATCATGTACCCCCAACGTAACCTGATTTCAATTGGCATAAATCAATTAAATCAGGACTACTGCGGTAAAAGCCGACCCGGACATTTTGAAGGCATGGCAACAATCGTCTGCAAATTATTTAATATTGTGCAGCCGGATATGGCCTTTTTTGGTGAAAAAGATTTTCAGCAACTGGCCATCATTCGCCAAATGGTAAGCGACCTGAATTTTCCACTACTGATTTATGGCGTCCCTACCCAGCGGGAAGATGATGGACTGGCCATGAGCTCAAGAAACAGCTATTTAACGCCACAGCAACGTGCTGTTGCCCCCAAGCTTTATCAAACCCTGCTGACCATCAAACACCACATTGTGAAAGGAGAGCCGGATTTTGATCAGCTCACCAACCAGGCTTCAGCAGAGTTGAACCAGGCAGGTTTTTTTACCGAATACCTGAACATCGCCAATAGCGATACATTGCAACCCGCGTCTCCTGGTGACAACACACTGATTATCCTCGCAGCGGCTAAGCTTGGGAACACCCGTTTAATCGATAACCTGACTATCCACCTTAACTCTGCATGATTTACCGCATTCAATTTTTGCTCGCCCTCTTATTCTCTTCAGCACTCATAGCCGCATCTGACGCCCCGGAAACACCGGCTCCACCAGAAAGCATCCGCAATCAGCTGAGCAACCTTGAACGCCTGAACAAACATTTAATGGAACAGGAGGATGAAGCCTCCTTCAATGTCCTGTTGATTGAAAAAAACTTTCAGATTGAATCACTGCTTAAGCTGATAACACAAACCCGATCGCAAAACCTGCCTGAACCGACTGATGACAAACGCAATACCTTTCTTAGGTCCCGCATTAAAATCAATCAGGAAAAGCAAAACACTACCGCTGTTTTGCGCGACCAGATTGAATTGGCTGTACTGAACACAAGACAAAGTATTACTGATTACCTGCACTACCTGAATAAGGCGCATCAGAATTATGATGATACAGAAAGTATTGTAAAAACCTCAGAAAAACACCTCCAGCAAAGCCGGACACAAACGGAAAAAATCAGCTTGCCAGACAAGCTACCGGATGGTCGTCTGCTGGATGAGTTATTACACAATCATCATCTGTTCTCACTGGTGAATACCAGTTATCAGGATATTCTGCTCCATGTGATTCAACACCCACACCAGCTTGCCTCTCGCCACTGGTTTCAGCAATTTACCCTGGTCAATATGATTCATGCAGTGAATAGTCTGCAATTTCTGGAAGGTATAAATCGCAGACTTAACCCATTCAAAGTGGACATCGGCGGTATCACTTTATCACTGGCCATTATTCTGTTCGTCTATTTCAGCTTTCCGTGGATCTTCAAATTCACCAGCTGGTTCATCCCCAAATATCTGCTCGATGAAAATGAAGAAAGCCACGCGCTGGTTTATCTTGAAGTCAGAAAACCTGCCCGCGGCCTGCTGATATTCTATGGTATTGATCTGGCCACCTACGCCTTTTTCTATCGTACCGATTATCGCGAGTCGATTGAGGTCTTTACCTATGTGGTGTATTCGCTGTTATTTGCCTGGTTGTTTTTCAAAATCTTGGATACCGCTGTGTTGTTACGTGTGCAAGCCATCAGCCGGGTCAACAAGGAACTGCGCAAAGAACTGATTAACCTGGCGGTCCAGGTATGTAAAACCCTGGTAATCGTGATCATTCTGGCCATCGGCCTCAATCATTTTGGCATCAGCATAACCGCTATCATGTCCACCCTGGGCATTGGCGGGCTGGCCTTCGCCCTGGCAGCCAAGGACAGCCTGTCCAACCTGTTTGGCGGCGTCACTATCTTGTTTGATAACTTGTATCGCATGGGCGACTGGGTCATGATTGGCGATGTCGAAGGCACTGTCGCAGAAATCGGCCTGCGCAGCACCACCATCCGTACCTTCGATAATGCCTTGATTACGATCCCCAATGCACAGGTTTCAGTGTCCAGCGTTAAAAACTGGAACCGGCGCATCGTCGGCAGACGCATCAAAATGCATGTTGGCGTTACCTATGAAAGCAACATGACCGATATTCGCAATGCGCTGGAAGATATCCGCGAGATGTTAAAAAATCATCCGGATATCGCCAACCCAAAAGAAAAACACTACCTCGGCAAAAAACATTTCCGCCTGTCTTCACTGGAAGACGTGCGTGGTGTTAAAGCCACCCAACTGGTCTTTATGGATCGCTATAACGACTTTTCCATCGACATCCTGATTTACTGCTTTTCCAAAACCATACACTGGGAAGAATGGCTCTCTGCCAAAGAAGACATTTTGTTTCAAATCGCAGACATTCTGCAAAAAAACAATCTTGAATTTGCCTATCCTACCCAGGTCAGGATAAATCGTCAGGCCCCCATAAGTGACCACAATACGCTCTAACAGGTTGTTGAACAATGTTATAATGATGATAAAGCGCTGTTTACATGAAGCAAATGAGCATTGTTTAACGCCGAATTGGCAAGCGCAATAGTTTTCAACAACCTGCTAAACACGTTCTGTACAAAAATGAGAGGCTCCCAGCTTCAATCTGAGGAATCACCCCAGCAGCTTTTGCGCCAATTCCATTGAAGCCTGATAGTCTGTTTTCCCTGTCGCCAGCACGGGCACAGCATCAACAACATAAACTTTGCGCGGCACACTGATGGCATGCACGCCTTGTGAAACTTCTGCCAGATGTTTGGCAGTTGCCTCTTTCCGGGTGGTCAACAAGACCAGCTGCTCCCCTTTTCTCTCATCCGGCAAGCTCACTACAGCATGTTGTGCCTCAGGCCAAGCCGTTGAGGCCAATTGCTCTACCGCCGTCAAAGACACCATTTCTCCGCTGATTTTGGCAAAGCGTTTGCTGCGTCCCTTGATAGTAATAAAGCCATCGTCATCGATATCAACAATATCGCCGGTGTCGTACCAGCCTTTGCCATACAACGATTCTGGTGGCACCAGCACCCCCGGATTGTCTGGTAACAAGTAACCGAGCATAATATTAGGGCCTTTCACATGCAATTTGCCGCCAGTCTCGATACCGGGCACCGGCTCAAGCTGGTATTCCATAGCCGGCATAAACCGCCCCACACTGCCTTGCTTATAGTCCAGTGGAGTATTGACTGAAGTGACTGGCGTGGTTTCTGTCGCACCGTACCCTTCCAGAATACGAATACCGAATTTTTCTGACCATTGCTGACGCGTGGTTTCCTGCAGTTTTTCTGCACCTGCGACGACATAACGCATGCTGTAAAAATCATAGGCGTGCGCTTTTTTAGCATAGGCAGACAAAAAGGTATTGGTGCCGAACATGATGGTGGCATCAATTTCATAGGCGATTTCAGGAACCACGCTGAAATGCAGTGGCGAAGGATAGAAAAAAGTCTTCATGCCGGTCAGAATAGGCAGCATGGTGCCAATGGTAAAACCAAAGGAATGGAACATCGGCAGAAAATTCAGTACGGTATCCTGCGCGGTAAAACTGATGCGCGCTCGTAACTGATTATGATTGGCCAGCACATTTTCATGCGATAACATCACCCCTTTCGGTTCGCCTTCCGAGCCGGAGGTAAATAAAATAACGGCAGGTTGCTGCGGAGAGACGTCTTCCGGCTTGTACCAGAAGGCCGCTGTTTTGCTCAGCCACAGACCGCGTAATTTATCCTTTAGCGTTACGTTTACGGCCACATCTTCCAAATACACCAGGTTGACGTGCTCAGCCAGTGCATCGGCATCATGCTGCACTTTTGCCATTTCCACAAAACGCCGCGAGGTAAACACGGTCTTGATTTGCGCCGTGCGGCAGGCTGAACACATCCCGGCCGAACCGGTTGAAAAATTCAGCATCGCCGGGACGCGTCCCAGTTTCTGCAACGCCAGGATCACTACAGAAGTTTTCACGGCATTGGGCAACATAATCCCGATATGTTCATTTTTTTGGGTCATATTTTGCAACAATGCGGACAACACCAGAACCTGCGTAATCAACATATCGTAACTTACCGGCTTACGTTCCAGGTCTTCAACAATCATATGTCCGCCACCGTGGACTATTCTGGCATCCAGTAATGCAGAAAAAATAGTTTGTTTGAATTGATGACTGCTGGCAAACATCATTTCAGTCATGATATCGGCCAGGCGATGACCGCTGTATTTACGGCGGTTTTTACCGGTTAAGCCAGGTTCGGAATGAATTTTTGCAGGCTCCAGAATGGTGATGCTAATCTTTGGGAACAGACGCAGACGGACAATGTTCTGCAATTTAGAAAAGTGGGTGTACTGCGCTCCGTCTATGCGCACCGGCAAAATCATGGCGCCTGATTTGTCAGCGACCATGCCGGTTCCGTCAAATATCTTCATCAACGAACCGGTTGAACTGATCCGCCCTTCAGGGAAAATCACCGTCTTGGTATCCTGTTGAAGATGATGAATCAATGCTTTGAGTGAAATCGGGTGGGTTGGATCCATTGGAAATACATGCGAAAGCCCGAGGAAAGGCTTTAACCACCAGCGCTGGGAAATCAAAGTATTGATGGCAAATGTAATTCGATCCGGCAGAAAAACGCCAAGTAATAAAGGATCAAGAAACGACGTGTGATTCGATACAATCAGTACACGGTCACCGGCTTTGTGATAATTTTCCAGGCCGTGAACTTCGATGCGGTAAACAAAACTTAACAATTTTTGCAACAACAGTTTTAACAGAACATACATATGCTTTTCCTCATTATTATTTTATCGCACACCGGATTTCATCATATCAGCTAAACCCAATGAAACGTTCGACACAGTTTACGACATAACTGAACACTGTTCAATTAATTGTTTTTTATTCCTTCTTCATGCCTTTATAATCAACTTAATTCAATCACATTGACGGCTTATGTATAAAATCCGGCTTGCTGAAGTCAGCTACGACTTCAAAAACCTGCGTAACCTGTTAGCCAAGGCCTCTCCTGCCCGTTCTGGTGATGTACTGGCGGGTATCGCTGCAGAAAATAATCTGCAGCGCGTTGCTGCTCAATGGGTGTTGGCAGACATGCCATTAACCCGGTTTCTGGAAGAGCCTGTCATTCCTTATGAAGAGGATGACGTCAGCCGTCTGATTGCGGATCAACATAATGCCTCTGCCTTCCAGCCGGTTGCCCATATGACAGTCGGTGAATTCAGAGATTGGCTGTTGACTCCTGCGGCAAGCAGCGAAACCCTGCAGTCAATCGCCTGGGGACTGACACCGGAAATGGTCGCCGCCGTCAGTAAACTGATGCGGATACAGGATCTGATTCTGGTCGCGAAAAAATGCCATGTTGTTACCCGTTTTAGAAATACAATTGGCCTTCACAATCACCTCTCCACCCGTCTGCAACCCAACCACCCAACCGATGACCCGGCGGGCATCGCGGCGGTAATCGTGGATGGTTTGTTGTATGGCAGTGGTGACGCCGTTATTGGAATAAACCCGGCATCAGACAGCCTGAGTTCTACGGTGACATTAATCAAGATGTTGCATGACATTATCGAGCGCTACCAGATTCCAACCCAATCATGCGTCCTCTCTCATGTCACCACTACACTGCAGGCTATTGAACAGGGCGCGCCGGTCGACCTGGTGTTTCAATCGATTGCCGGTACGGAAAAAGCCAATGCTAATTTCGGCATCACTCTTGATCTATTGGCCGAAGCGCATCAGGCGGCGCTTAGCCTTAATCGCGGTACGGTTGGTAATCATTGCATGTATTTTGAGACTGGCCAGGGCAGTGCGTTGTCTGCCAATGCCCATCATGGCGTTGATCAGCAAACCTGTGAAACTCGCGCTTATGCGGTCGCCCGCCAATTCGATCCGCTGCTGGTAAACACAGTGGTCGGCTTTATTGGGCCAGAATATTTATACGATGGCAAACAAATCATCCGTGCCGGACTCGAAGATCATTTCTGCGGTAAGTTGATGGGCCTACCGATGGGCTGTGACGTGTGCTATACCAATCATGCAGAAGCCGATCAGGATGATATGGACATGCTGCTAACCCAATTTGCCGCCGCCGGGGGCACCTTTATTATGGGCGTGCCGGGTGCCGATGATGTCATGTTGAATTATCAGTCGACCTCATTCCACGATGCACTTTATCTGCGTCAGCTGTTTAACCGTCCGCCCGCTCCGGAGTTTTTGCACTGGCTACAGCAACATGAAATATTTGATAAAAACAATCATCTGCAGGCTTGTGCAGAATTACCTGAATTATTTGCCCGACCGCTTACCCCCCTGTTAAATTAGTATGAAAAATAAACAGTTGATAGCCGATGCACGAGAAATTATTTCTCCATTGAAATCTTTCACCGGCGCACGCATCGCACTAGGGCATCGTGGCAGCAGCATGCCGTTAAATGCTAACCTTGAGTTTCAACTGGCACATGCGCAAGCTCGAGATGCTGTGAATATTCCATTAGACTTTGCACAACTTGCACAACAACTTCATTCAGAAGAGATTGTGCGTTTGCAATCCGCTGTTGAACATCATGCTGAATATCTGCAACGCCCGGACAAGGGACGATTGTTGTCATTGTCCTCATTATCAACATTAAGGGATGCCTCAAATGGTAATCCGGATATCGCGCTAATTATTGCTGACGGACTTTCATCCAAAGCAATCTGCTCACATGCGCCTGCCGTAGTTAATCAGCTATTGCCAGCCATACATGCTAAAGCTTTCACCGTTGCCCCCTTGTGTCTGGTGAAATATGGACGCGTGGCTATCGGCGACCCGATTGGCGAATGCCTGAATGCGAAGATGAGTATTGTATTGATCGGAGAACGCCCGGGCTTGAGCTCGCCAGACAGTATGGGAATTTATTTTACCTATCAGCCTAAATCAGGCAAAACGGATGCGGAAAGGAATTGTATCTCTAATATCCATCAAAAAGGACTGGATTATTCGTCTGCTTTAGATAAGTTGATGTTTCTTATTAATGAAGCTCAGAAATTGAAACTATCTGGAGTGCAGCTGAAAGATCAGACTGAGAGCGCAGTAAAATCGCAGCAACAATGTCATCAAAACTTCCTGCTTGATTAAGATTTAACGTACACCAACATGCATCCAGCACTGCTCATGCAAATCCCAACGACAAACAAGTTTTGCAGTTGTTTTATTTAATTTGCCCGTATTCTTAATGAGAAACAGTTTTCTCTCTTGCTGAGTCTCAGAAACACCTTCAAATTCTGAACGATAGATTTCTTGCTGTAATATTGCTTTGTTCATGACAGTATCCTCATATAAAAGATTTACATCAAGAATACTGATTAATGCATGAATCCACAGTGAATTTTTACAATCATTTTATGTGATTATTACACACGATCTTTACCTCAGTGTCACTAACAGTGTAAAACTGATTGCAAGTAACCCGTTGCCCCCACTGCTATCATAAACCTCAAGAAATTTCTATAGCTCTATTCTCTTGTTTTTCATAATGCCGCCCCATAAAATCATAACTACTCATTCACTATGCTGGGGTGCAAATGATGAAAGCAATGAAAAACTCGCTCTTTTTGTTTGGCATGCTCAGCTTTTCATTCGTACATGCAGTTGAATTGACCCCATTACCCCCACCTCCTTCAAGCCAGAAACAACAAATCCGTCGACCAGGGTAGACACCTCCTCAATACCTGATTCAATTCAACCAACGCATTTCACCATTGACTTGCCTGCAATTAGCCACATTACATCGTCAATTTGTTATTAAACATAACAATGCCAAAACAACTTCACAACGCGCTTATTACGGTCAACATCGTACTTTAATTGATCAATGGATGATCAAGAAAAGATGTTAAATTTTTCAGGAGAGTACCCTTGAATACCTGCAAATCTTATAAAACAGTTCTCTTTCTAACGATTAATCTATTCGTTTCAGTTTGTTTTGCAAATGATGAGAGCCCAGCTGTCAACATGGTTAACGACCCGCTTATTCAAAGTTTGATCGAAACTGCGGTAGAACATGAAGAACAAGTTGAACTTTTCGGAATGAGCGGCGTGCCATCTCAATTGGCTATTGAAGAAAATGGTTATGTATCGGCCATAAATTACCGTAAATTACAGGAACACCAGAAACTATGGTTTGTTATTCTGATATCAGTGATGACGCCTGTCTTCCTTTTTTTAGCACTTAATTTTCTCAAAAACAGCCAGGATAACTCTGGAACAAATATTGTCAATGCAACCGGGTTGGTCCTGGTTATTCAAGCCACGGTACTCATTGTGGTCACTTCCACCACTTCTGAACAGTTAACTGCTGCGATTGGAGTCATTGCCGCCATTGCCGGTTATCTATTCGGCTCTTCCAGTCAGCAACAAAGATCGGCTAAGTGATTTTCAAATGGTACTATGTCACGTTTTTGGTTCAGCGTTATTAACAGCTGACAAATCATAATCTTTTTCTTTTCATTTCGTCCCCACACAAAGAATACATTTGGCTTTTTTTGATTGATGACCACGACAGGGAATTAACCAGGAGGCTGTCGGGTTATGGGGGGCGTCGCGAGGCGAGTGGGACATCGAGCGGATTTTTTTGATCTTTTGCGGCGCATAGTGGCACTACGTAAGGAAATAGACCGGAAAAACAACCGATGCCCCATCGCGGCAGTAGAATTATCCATAATCCGACAATCTCCTAGACTTTACAAAACTGCAGGCACAACAACTCCAACGCAAACCCACTGTCTCCTGCTTTTTGCCCCTTGATCATGGCATCAATCTCTGCGCAATCTGCCAGCAGTTTTTTTAAATGTTCAGACGGCATGCGTTTAACTGCTTGAGAGACGAGGTTTTTGCGTTTGTCCCAGAGCTGGAATTTGCTGTAGAGCTGTTCCGGCCTGGCGCCGTTTTTGAGTTCTGCCTGAAAATTGTACACCGTGCGTAGTTCACGGCTGATGCCCCATAACACGACAGGTTCGGCTATGCCTTCTGCGCGCAGACCGTGTAATATTTTCAGGATACGTTTAGGTTTACCTTCCAGCAAGCTGTCGGTGAGTTTAAACACATCAAAACGTGCGCTGTCACTAACAGCGTCTTCGATCAGTTGACGCGTGATGGTTTGTCCGCCATGCAGAATGTACAGCTTTTCGATCTCTTGCGCGGCGGCGAGCAGATTTCCTTCTATGCGTGATGCCAGCACTTTTGCGGCATCCGGTTCCAATCGCATGTCTTTTTTCTGACAGCGGCGCTGCAACCAGCTGATTAATTCATGTCCTTGTAACGGCCATACCTGGATAAACACTCCGGCTTTTTCTAAGGCTTGAAACCATTTGCTTTTTTGTACACTGGCCGTCAACTTGGGCAAAGAAATAAGCAACAAGGTGTCCTGCGGATTATTGTCGGCAAGCTGCACCAGCGCTTTGCTGCCTTCTGTTCCGGGTTTACCGCCGGGGATGCGCAGGTCGATCAGTTTTTGGTCGGAAAATATGGAAAAGTTGGCGGCTTCGGCTGTCAGGGATTGCCATTCAAAATTGGCTTCGACCGTCATCACTTCGCGGGCAACAAAGCCAGCTTGTTTGGCCGCCAGCCTGATCTGGTCAGCCGCTTCGCCCGATTGCAAGGGTTCATCGCCGCTGACCAGATAAATCGGTGCCAGTGGTACCTCACACAAATGACGCGATAATTGATCTGGCTTGATGCGCATCCGTTATTTTTTAAGAACTGCCGATGCGCGGGTCAAAATTGAGCGCACGGCATTGCGGTAAATCTCATTGCGGATGACATTTTCTTCATTATTTTTGGCCAGAATATCTTCCTGGTCATTGAAATAATCGCGATTGATTTCCAGTACCTGCTGCTTCCCCAGTGCTTTCCCCTGCTGATCCAGCAATGCATACACCAGGGTATAGTTCAGCTCATATTCGGTGGCTTTACCACTGGCGTTGAGTGACAGTACGCGTCTGCGCATTTCATCCTGGATGACTTTAATGTACAGTCCAGCCTCGGCAGGATTGGAAACCATCCTTGCATCAGTAGAACGAAATGATGCATTGAATGATCCGCGCAATGCTGTGCTGGCTCCTTCCAGATACACTTTCTGCATAGCCTGAGGGATATCCACAGCCCCACGCAGGTGATAGCCGCAGGCCGTCAGCAACAAAGGAATCAATAGCGCAATAACCAGGCTTTTAGATTTCATTTACACCACAATATTTACAAGTTTTTTCGGCACGACAATGATCTTCCTGATCTCCTTGCCCTCGATATTTCGCTGAATCGCTTCATCCGCTAATGCCGCAGCTTCAATGTCATCCTTACTTGCTGCTGCCGAGATCATTAATTTGCTGCGCAGCTTGCCATTAACCT
>SPJL01026591.1_pt1 | contig 60105 bp, 45 predicted proteins | sample 3741751 | NCBI WGS metagenome assembly SPJL01 (sample SAMN10925998, study PRJNA522277) | cold seep metagenome | isolation source: Elba SIP-enriched marine methane seep metagenome, extraction at timepoint T3 | place: Italy: coast of Elba, Mediterranean Sea | reverse complement strand
TTCCTTCCCCCTTCTTTTTCCTTTCTTTTTTTTTCCTTCTCTTCTCCCTTTTCTTCTCTCCCTTCTCTTCTTCAAACATTTCATACAATTACTTTACCTCATTCTTAACCTCTTCGTCTTGCAAATTCTCCTGCGCTTTACAACGCTCATAGTCCTCTTCCAACAAGTGCTCTTGATTGGTTTGTTCCAACAGCTGAACCATGGCTCGGAAAGCAACAAATTCCTTGAGTTTCGACATGTCGATACCGTAGCAATCGGGATAGCGAATCTGAGGTGCAGAGGAAACAATGACGATTTTTTTCGGACGTAGACGCGAAACGATCTTAATGATACTATCGCGAAGGGTAGTACCCCGCACAATGGAATCGTCGAGGAGTACTAGATTATCTTTATCGTTCTTGACAATGCCATAGGTGACATCGTAGACGTGAGAAACCAAATTAGCTCGACTGCTAGTATCGGCAATAAAGGTCCTTAGCTTAGCATCTTTCACCACAATCTTTTCAACACGGGCCTTATCCTCTAAAATTCGAGCGATCTTCTCCGGCTTGGGATCATCACCAAGGTCGAGGATACGCTCCATTTTAATCTCATCGAGCACTTTATCAATGCCTTCTACCAGTCCAAAATAAGCGGATTCCGCCGTATTAGGAACAAAGGAGAAAACGGTATTTTTAAAATCGTAGCCAACCTCTTTCAATACCGCTGGAGCAAGTTGCTCGCCCAATTTTTTACGTTCGAGGTAAATATCTCGATCCGTACCCCGGGAGAAATAGATACGTTCGAAAGAACAAGCGTTACGCGGACGTTGCTCCATAAATGGTTTCTCCATTATGGTGCCATCGCGCTTGATAATCAGGGCATGGCCTCTTTGTAGTTCTTTTATTTTAGTATAGTGAACATCAAAGGCTGTCTGTAAGGCTGGACGTTCGGAGGCAACTACGGCAATTTCTTCGTTGACGTAGTAAAAGGCAGGGCGAATTCCAGAAGGGTCACGGATGACAAAGGCGTCGCCATGGCCAATCATCCCGGCCATTACAAAACCGCCGTCAAATTTACGGCTGGCGCGGCGCAATAGGCGCTGGATATCTAAATTATCACAGATTAATTCGTTGAGTTCTTCCGAAGTATAACCGTCCGGTTTGTACCAATTGTGGAGCCGCTGGACCTCATCATCGAGGAAGTGGCCAATCTTTTCGAGGACCGTTACTGTATCCGATTTTTCCTTTGGATACTGACCATACCCAACCAATTCGTTGAAAAGCTCATCAACATTAGTGAGGTTGAAGTTTCCGGCCAGTACGAGGTTGCGGTTGATCCAGTTGGTTTGCCGCAAAAAAGGATGGCAGGTTTCGATGGTATTTTTACCATGTGTTCCGTAGCGCAAGTGCCCCATCAACAACTCTCCGGTGTAGGGTTTGTTCTCTTTCAGCCAAGCGGGGTCATTCAACTGTTCTTCCGAGAGATCGTTGAAATGTTGGTAAACTTGAGAAAAGAGATCGTCAAGGTAATTATTTGCGATGGAACGTTTGCGGCTGATGTAGCGGGTGCCGGGCCGCGCGTGGAGTTTGATAGTGGCCAGTCCGGCCCCATCCTGTCCTCGATTGCGCTGTTTTTGTAGCAATAAGCGTAGCTTATTGAGGCCGTAAAAGGCCGTACCATATTTTCTATGGTAATAATCGAGCGGTTTTAACAACCGGACGAGCGCGATACCGCACTCATGCTTTATTTGGTCACTCATTCTCCCGAATTGGAATTTGCGGACGATGAATAAAAATGCAAATATAGCGTAGTGTTGACCGCATTTGCAAATCGCCTTGACTTATTTATCACTGCAAGTGGTATTACTTACGACAATCGTTCGACGAAGAATAGAAGATAAGTGTCAAAGAAGAGCGTTAATTGCTACGATTTGCCCCTTGATAAAACGATTTTGTTCTAGCAAATTTTGTATTTTAGTGATTCTATAAAATTATAGCATATGGCCTTATTACGCGTTTTCCGCACTCCCAAGCATCAACGTTTTGAGTATAAACCTCGTCATTGGAATCCCAAGAAGGAGGAATTACAAAAACGCTTGGATTTAATTGAAAAAATGAAAGAAAATGACCCTAATGCGCTCAAGGCCCGGATTGCACAGAATTTCCGGCGCGGAGGGATTGGCAATGCACAAGCTAAGCGCCAAGCAGTCTTGCGATCCAACTTACTTTTACTCGGCATAATCGTTGTCTTATTAATGATGGCCTATATATTTATTACCGTATATTTGCCACAAATTGCCGATGCCTTGGGGACACAAGGCTAGCTGGTACCAGTTGAACACTCTGGACACTAAAGCGATTAAAGTCTTGCACCTATTTCTTAGAGGAAGAACATCCATACGCAAAGTACTTTAATCACTTACAAACAAACATAACCTATGGCTGATATTATTCAGCTACTGCCCGACGCAATCGCCAACCAAATCGCTGCCGGCGAGGTGATACAGCGGCCGGCCTCGGTAGTGAAGGAATTATTGGAAAATGCGATTGATGCTGGGGCTACCAGTATTAAACTGATTGTAAAGGACGCGGGCAAGACGCTAATCCAGGTCATCGATAATGGCTGTGGAATGTCTCCTACAGATGCTCGGATGTGCTTTGAACGTCACGCTACTTCCAAGATTCGCCAAGCCAAAGATCTTTTCCATATCCGTACGATGGGTTTTCGCGGAGAGGCGATGGCCTCTATTGCCGCCATTGCTCAGGTAGAAATGCGGACCCGACGCCAAGCCGATGAACTGGGGAGTCGTTTGTTGATTGAAGGCTCGGTGGTAAAAGGGCAAGAATCTTGTCAGTGTAGCGCTGGAACCAACCTCTCTGTCAAAAATCTATTTTACAACGTTCCTGCCCGTCGGAATTTCCTCAAATCTAATGCGGTAGAAATGCGGCATATTATTGACGAGTTCCAACGTGTTGCGATCGCCCATTCTGATATCTTTTTTACCCTTCACCACAACGGCTCCGAAGTTTTCCACCTGCCCTTGGGCAATTTGCGGCAACGACTGGTTTCGATTTTTGGGACCAACTGTAATAAAAAACTGGTGCCCGTAGCGGAAGAAACCGACGTGTTGAAACTGGAAGGTTATGTGGGTAAACCCGAATTTGCCAAGAAAACGCGTGGCGAGCAACTCCTTTTTGTCAATCAGCGCTTTATCAAAAGCAATTACCTCAACCACGCCATCATCACGGCTTATGAGGAACTGCTGCCCAAAGATAGCTACCCGCTTTACGTCATCTTCCTCGAAATGGACCCCAAGCGGATCGACATTAATGTGCATCCCACCAAACAGGAAATCAAATTTGATGATGAACGATTGGTGTACAACTATCTCAAAGTGGCGGTCCGTCATGCCTTAGGCCAATACAGCATCACGCCAACGCTCGATTTTGAGCAGGAGGTCAGTTTTACGGGTAATTATAGTTCTCCACAAAATGAAGTGGCTCCCAGTAACCCAACCATCAGCTCTTCTGGCAATGGGAAAAGTGCGCCTAACTCCGCCAGTTCTTCGTCGAATGACGTGAGGCAAGGCAATAACCTGCGCAACTGGCAGGAGTTATACCAAGGCTTGGAAGCTTTTGATCAAGGCGAAACGTCAGAGGAAAGCGAAAATTCGGTAACGATTGGTAGCGAGTGGTCAGAAAGCAATAGCCTCGACGATGCGTCGAATAGCTTTTCCAAACAACAAAAGCAGGCTTACCAAATCCATAATAGCTATATCGTCAGCCAGATCAAATCGGGTTATCTGCTCATTGATCAGCAAACCGCTCACGAACGGATTCTTTACGAACGTTATTTGGCTGTCCTCAGCGAACAGGAGACCTATACTCAGAAGCAATTATTCCCCAAAACCATCCAAATTGCTCCGACGGATACCCCTTTGATGCAAGAAATCTTGCCAGAGATCAACCGCTTGGGCTTTGACATCCAAGATTTTGGCAATAATAGCTTTGTCATTCACGGTATACCAGCCGATTTAAAAGGAAGTAAAGAAGAACAAAAAATCATCGAGCAACTGCTCGAACAGTATAAAAATAACCTCGAACTTCAACTCGACTTGACCGAAAATCTGGCCCGCGCCATGGCCCGATCCGCATCGATCAAACGCGGTCAAACGCTCAGCATCCCCGAAATGCAACAATTGGTCGATCAATTGTTTGCCTGTAGTATCCCCTACAAGGGTCCCACGGGTCGGAATTGTTTCATTACCTTTGAACTGGAGGAGTTGGAAAAGCGTTTCACTGGGGATTAATCAACTAATCGATTGAAGTGCTCCGATAGTCGAAATTTAGCATCTAATGGCCTAGGCTGGTGTTATATTTCTATCTACTCGAAAAAATTACTCTTATGCCACCAATGACGGACGTTGTTAAGAACCTCATCATCATCAATGTTTTGATGTTTGTGGGGACCTATTATGGATTAGAAGGGCAAGGCGTTCCGCTACTCGCTTTACACTACCCCGCTTCTGAATATTTTCTCCCAGTTCAGTTGGTTACCCACATGTTTATGCACGGTGATTTGTTTCACTTGCTCTTTAATATGTATGCGCTTTACATGTTTGGTTCGGCATTGGAAAGTTATTGGGGGCCCGCACGTTTCCTTAAATTTTATTTAATCTGCGGTTTTGGAGCAATCGCTCTACACATGGGGGTATGGCACTGGGAATTATCACAACTTTCTCCTGGAGATTTTGACACTGCGATGAAAGCACCCTTTATGGCCGTACTCGGAGCCTCTGGCGCCGTATTTGGGCTCTTAGCGGGCTTTGGAACCTTATTCCCCGACAACCGGATTGGCTTAATTTTTCCTCCCATCGTACTCAAAGCAAAATATTTTGTCATCATCTTTGCGGTAATCGAGTTATCTCTCGGGGTAAGTGGTGCTTCTACAGGCATTGCCCACTTTGCGCATTTGGGTGGAGCACTCTTTGGTTTTTTACTGGTCCGCTACTGGCAGCGAGGAGGAGATTTGATTTAGTAGCAGACAGGATCAGGGCTAAAACTTGAAAATCCGGGTGCAAGTTTATAAATTTGGATTTATTTAAATATATACCGTAAATGTTAGATTCCATCTGGAATGACGTCAAGCAGCAGTTTAGTTATGGCAACATGATCACTCGGATCGTGATCGTCAATGTGGCGGTCTTTGTGCTCATCAATATTGTCAAACTAGCATTGCGTTTGGCAAGTGGCTGGCAGGACACTGGGCTGTATAGCGACATCCTCCACTTCTTCTGTATCTCTGCTGATCCTTGGTTCTTAATTACGCATCCTTGGACCATCATTACAAATATGTTTTTGCATGAAGGGTTTATGCATATTCTCTTCAACATGCTTTTCCTATACTGGTTTGGCCGGATTGTAGGGGATTTGATTGGTGATCGCCGGATTTTGCCGCTCTACCTCTTGGGGGGGCTGGCAGGGGGAATTGCTTTTTTCGTCTCGGCCAATTTGCTAAACTATGGTGGCGGAGCTGCTAACTTTGCATTGGGAGCCTCAGCAGCGGTAATGGCAATTGTATTGGCCGCAGGGGTATTGGCCCCGGACTATATCATGCGTTTAATCTTAATCGGTGATGTACGTTTAAAATATATCGTAGCCGTTTTGCTTTTCCTAGATTTGGTAAGCCTTGCCAACGATAGTAATACTGGCGGTCATTTTGCTCACTTAGGAGGAGCGGTATTTGGTTGGTTTTTCGTCACCCAACTCCGAAATGGTAATGACCTCTCCGAACCCGTCAACCGATGGCTGGATCGACTCAATGAGTTTTGGGTCAATATCAAGGATCGCATGCAGGGCAAGGCCCCTCGTCCACGAGTGGTGTATCGCAACAAAGATAAGATGAAGCGTACCGCTAATCAGCCACGGACGACGGCGCCTGAAAATAAAGAGGGTCCACAACATCAAGAAAAGTTGGATAAAATATTGGATAAGATCAAGAAGTCGGGTTACGATAGCTTATCCACCGAAGAAAAGGAATTTTTATTTAACGCCAGTAAAAAATAAAAGGGTCCCAAAAATCGATTTAACCTTGTGCAGCAGATCAGCAAGTTTTCACGATGGGGCAATCTAGCAGTAATTCTGCTTACCTTTTTGTCCTACCTCTCGCCCTATATTAATCCGGTGCGTTTCTGGCCAATGACTTTTCTAGGCATGGCCTACCCTTGGTTGCTACTCTTCAATATTCTCTTCGTTATTGTTTGGGCTTTCCGCAAAGATCGCTATGTTTTTTTCTCCCTAGCCTGTATCATCATGGGCTGGAGTCACCTCACTGGCTTTGTGGGCTGGCATGGGATTCCAACCTACGACCCCGGCAAAAGCATTACCATACTCAGCTATAATGTGCAAAGTGGTCGCGACTACGAAACCATCAAGCAGCTTAAAAAGCCGCTTAGTGGGCCGCTCCATGCAGCCATGCATCAAAAAACCGGGAGTAATATCGTCTGCTTTCAAGAGATTCGCAAAGCCTACCTCTTAGAGATGTCCGAGGCCTTGGAACTACCTCATTTACATACCATTCCCTATTCCTCCGTGGCCATCCTTTCGCCAGTGCCTTTTATCGATAAAGGTGGAGAGCGCTTTCCCGAATCGTCCAATGGTTATCTCTGGGTAGATATCAAATTGCAAGGACAACGGATTCGGGTATTCAATATCCACCTACAATCCAATAAGGTCAGCGGAGTAACGGATAAGGTGATCGAAGCGGGAGATTTGCAAGAGAAAGAAACCTGGATGGATATCCGCTTGGTACTTGGTCGGATTAAACGGGCTACCGGGACGCGCTCTCAGCAGGTAAAAACAGTGGCCGATCAAATTGCCAATAGCCCTTATCCCGTGATTGTATGTGGCGATTTCAACGATACTCCTCAATCCTTTTCCTATCATTTGCTCAGTCGCGGCTTAAAGGATAGCTTTCGGGAAAAAGGCCGAGGCTTTGGTACAACTTATGCAGGAAATATCCCAGCCCTACGGATCGATTATATTCTCGTCGACCCCCGTTTTGATGTCTTGGAAACTCAAATTCCTAGAGTACCTTATTCTGATCATTACCCAGTAATCAGCAACTTGGAACTCAACGGAAGTTAATATAGTTTTACATTGAAATTATTGTAATTTTGCCGCATGAACACAGAATTGACGCTCTATAATAGCCTTAAGCGAAAAAAAGAAGTTTTTAAACCCATTCACGATGGTCACATCGGGATGTACGTGTGTGGGCCTACGGTATACAACGATGTCCACTTGGGCAATTGCCGGACTTTCGTCAGTTTCGACGTTATTTTCCGTTACCTCAAATATTCTGGTTACAAAGTGCGCTACGTCCGTAATATCACCGATGTAGGGCACCTCCTCGATGGTGGGGAAGATCGCATTCTAAAAGGAGCTCGTTTAGAGCAACTCGAACCCATGGAGGTAGTACAAAAGTACACCTTGGGCTTCCACGATATGATGCGAATCTTTAATGCCTTACCTCCTAGTATTGAACCGCGAGCTTCGGGTCATATCCCCGAGCAGATTGACATGGTACAAGCCATCATCGATAATGGTTATGGCTACGAGAAAAATGGTTCGGTATATTTTGATACGGTCAAATTTGCGGAGCAGGAAAAAGTTTATGGTCAACTTTCGGGTCGGGTGATCGAAGAATTGTTTAGTGAAACTCGGGACCTGAAAAAACAGGACGAAAAACGTCATCCTGCCGATTTTGCCATTTGGATGAAAGCGGACCCAGAGCATATCATGCGTTGGGATTCTCCTTGGTCGGAGGGTTTTCCCGGTTGGCACTTGGAATGCTCGGCTATGAGCACCAAATACCTCGGCACCACCTTTGATATCCACGGCGGTGGTAATGACCTCAAGTTTCCTCACCACGAAAACGAGGTAGCTCAAAACGTCGGTGCTTGCAAGTGCCAGCCCGCCAATTATTGGTTGCACACCAATATGCTGCTCATGAACGGCCGGAAAATGTCAAAGAGCGATGGGAATACCATTACGCCAGAACAGTTGTTTACAGGCGATAGTGATCATATTTCCAAGGCCTATAGTCCAATGGCTTTACGCTTTTTCATGTTGCAATCTCACTACCGCAGTACGCTCGACCTGACCGATGAGGCATTGGGCGCTGCGGAAAAAGGCTACCGTCGCTTGATGGAAGGTTACAAGACCTTGCAAGGCTTGAGTCATCCCGGCACCGAAAATACTTCAGAAGTAGATACAGAAATCAACCAGACCATCGATCAGGTGCATGCCCATATGAACGATGATTTCAATACGCCCATGACCCTCGCCCGTTTCTTTGAGCTGGTCAGCAAAATTAACAGCTTTAAAGATGGTCACCTCGACCTAGGGCAGATCAGTGCCGCGACCTTTGCTCGCTTACAGCAAACTTTTAAAGACTTCATTTTCGATATCCTCGGTTTGCAAGAGGAAAACCTCGGAGGAGAAGACAATGGCACTCTCGATGGCCTGATGCAACTCGTCATTGAGCTGCGCCAAAGCTCTCGTGCTAATAAGGACTGGGCAACTGCAGATAAGATTCGCGACACTTTGCAAGAACTTAAAATTCAATTGAAAGACGGTAAAGACGGGACCAGTTGGAGCCTCGAATAACCATTTGATAATACCCTCCACATGAATGTAGTATATCGCTATGTGGGCTTGTTAGCCCTCTTGTTTATCTTGGCCTGTAGTTCGGATCCCGCACCAGCGCCACCACCACCACCTGCAGAAAAACCTGCCGTCAAGAAGGTTCGGGTACCCCGTTTTTCAAGCGACTCGGCTTTTGTGGCCATTGAAAAGCAATTGGCCTTTGGCCCTCGGGTTCCCAATTCCAAGGCACACGATCGTTGTCGCGATTGGTTGATCAGTACCTTTAAAACTTATGGTGCTGAGGTAATCCCACAATCTTTTGAAGCCAAGGCCTATGATGGTACCCTGCTTAAAGGCACCAATATCACCGCTCAATATAATCCTCAGGCCAAAAAACGGATCGTACTGGCAGCCCACTGGGACTCGCGACATATTTCGGATCAGGATGCTACACCGGAAAATAAAAAGAAAGGGGTTCCCGCTGCTGATGATGGAGGAAGTGGGGTAGCCGTATTGCTAGAAATTGCCCGGCAGTTGGGAGAAAATCCGATAGACATGGGTGTTGACCTAGTGCTTTTTGATGCGGAAGATTATGGGGATGGAGAAAATAATAATCCTACGAGTTGGTGCCTGGGTTCGCAGTATTGGTCGCGCAATTTGCCTCGGAAAGGCTATCAGGCTAAGTATGGTATTTTGCTGGATATGGTAGGCGCTAAAAATGCTCGTTTTACCAAAGAAGAATACTCTCGTTACTTCGCTCAAGATGTAGTCGATAAAGTGTGGCGATTAGCGCAGAATATGGGCTATGGCAATTACTTTGTCAGCCAAGATTCGCGGGGCGTGACAGACGATCATTACTACGTAAATACCATCGCCAAAATTCCTATGATTGATATCATCAACCGCTCTACCGAGACGCGCTCGGGTTTTGGTCATTATTGGCATACTCAGCAGGACAATATCGATATCATCGATAAGCGGACCTTGCGGGCTGTGGGGCAGGTTTTGCTCGCGGCGATTTATAATGAATCGATGGGTAAGTTTTAGGAAAGATGTCTCAAACCTTTCTTACAGCTTATTGGCGTTACCTCGTTATGGCCAACTATGTGGTCGACCCTAAACTTTTAGAGGCACATGTTCCCTATGGTACGGAGCTTGACCTGTGGCAAGACCGTTGCTATGTCAGCTTAGTCGGTTTCATGTTTGAAGATACCAAAGTATTGGGCTTACCGATTCCGTGGCATCGCCATTTTGAGGAAGTTAATCTCCGCTTTTACGTTCGTTTTCAAGAAGAAGGGGAATGGAAAAGAGGCGTCGTATTCATCAAAGAAATTGTTCCCAAACGCGCCATTACTTGGGTAGCCAATACTTTTTATGGGGAGCATTATCAAACCATGCCCATGCGGCACCAGATCAGTACGGACGATACTAGTCGTCAGATCAGCTATGAGTGGCGTTTTAAGGGCGAATGGAATCACTTGCGCGTGGTAGCTGCTAAAGAGGCTTTAGCGGCGGCGGAGGGAAGTGAAGCCAATTTTATCACCGAGCATTACTGGGGCTATACCCAGCTCGGTCCGCAGCGGACCTCAAGCTATGAGGTGGTACACCCTTCCTGGGGGCTTTATACCGTCGAAAGTTATGATATTCATTGTGATGCCGGAGCTATTTATGGCGCTGATTTTGGTCCCATCATCGAGCAGGCACCCGATTCTATTTTTGTGGCTGATGGTTCAGAGGTTAGCGTTCGTAAAGGAAAAGTGTTGACGCTTTAGTCTTGCCCTCCTTCATCCCATTCGATATACTCATCTTCCTCTTCTCCACCACCTTCACCGATCTCAAAGTCGAGGTATTCGTCTTCGCCTTCATCAGCCGGGGGCGGGTCATTGCGTTCTCCAGGCACCGGAGGTTTCTCCTCCTCCAGATCTAAATATTCTTCTTCGCCACCACTGCCATTATCCTCATCACTCCAATCCAGTGGCTCTTTGAGATTGGTTACATTACTAAATTCCCGTAGCAGGGCTACCCGGATTTCTCGCTTGTGGTGTTCGCTATTCGCAAAGCGACGACGGACGGTACGTTTGTCTTGCTTGATCTTAAATTTATCTACCGTACCATAAATTCTATAATACAAATTGAACCAACCATTCCGCACCGCCTTTTGCGGTCTCATATTCGAATTATAACGTTTAAATTTATTGATCAACACCTGAGCTGCATTGATCTTCATATTATAATCGATTCGGTTATCGATGGTATGTTCGCCACTTACGGAGAGGTTCATGGCATTGGTTTGAAGAAACATGACGGGGATAAACACTCGGCCATTGCGTACCTCTAGCCAGTTTTGCAATTGCTCGAATTTGATCCGCCGCAAATCTTGGATTTTTACATAATCTGAGAAATCGTAGAGCAGCTTAAAGTTGACCAATTCTCCATTGGTGATATTGATGTCGCCTAGTACTTGGAGTCGGTCTCTCATAAAGTGACCATCTTCATCCCAATAAGCATTGATCAGCAAACGAGATTGTAAATCGCCTTTGAGGTGTTTGTCTTGCACCACTTCTTGGCCAAAGTTTTCGCACTGACGGAAAAACTCTTTCACATCAATCCCGGCCATTTCCATCTTTGCTTTGAGGTAGGGTTTTTCTTCAAAAAACATTTTGCCATCCACTTTGATGGCTCCTTCCATGGCGTCCACATTCCCTTTAATCAACAATTCATTATTGTCAAATTCTAAATCTCCCCGGAAACGTTCGGCTGCAATTTTATGATACCGAAAATCATCGATCCGGGCCTTGAAGGTCCCCTTTAGCAACTTTGTAATTCGTTCGCGTTGACGAATTTCAGCTGCTTTTTGATCCACTTGAACGGACTTCTGCGTCATTCCTTTGGGTACATCAGAGGCGGGAGCAGCCATCGCCAGAAGTTCTCCAAGATCAAAATGTGGTGCATAAAGATCGGCTTGAAAACGGAGTTCCGCTTTCCCGGAGTTTGTAGAATCTGCTAAGAGTACTGGAATGATATTGGCAAATTTTCCATCGAGTCGAATTTCCGTATTGGGTGCTTCGATTTTGACGTCTTCAACCAAGAGGGCATTATCTATCAGCTTAATTTCTCCTTTATCGACCACTAACTCTCGGCCATCAAAATCAAGACTGGCATCATCAAATTCCAAACTTCCCGAAGCTTTCACCCGCGAGATTCGACTTTGCGTCACCATATCCTTAATCCGCCCTTTCAATTTCAAGTCGTTGACTTCTACTTCTCCATCAGCTCCGCTGAGTGTAGAGACATTAAAAAGACCATAAATATCTTCTAATGGAAGCACTCCCGAAAGGTGTAAATCAAGGGCGGGATCTTCGAGATTATAGAGGCGAAATTTGCCTTCGATCAATTGGCGGTGGAGGACACCAGTAAAATCAGTCACGGAAAATAAGGACGTAGAATTTCTGCGATCTTTGCCATTGGTAAATAAGCCTTTAAAACTCACATCCTTAAAAGCATTATTGAGTCGCGGGCTATTGATCTGTCCATTTTCCAAACCAAATTTAACCTCTACCGCAGGATAACGATGTTCCGTTAGTTTACCTTTAGCTGTGGCCGTAAAGTCAAAATCTCCACGGCTTTTGAAATCGCTAAAATATCCCAAGTACTGTTCGGGAAGCAGATCAACTACCGATTCGATGCTCCCTTTTTGCGCCACCAATTCCAAATCTATATCCGTAGCACTACCCTCCGATTCCACCTTACCCTTCAATTGGAAAAGGTTAGATGCGATGGTCAAGCTCATGTTCTCTATCTCATATTTCCGATTCTCCAGGTCGACCTTCATCTGGGTATCATAAGTCAATGACTTACCGACTAGAAAACGACCATCCCGCAATTCTACAAACTCCGATTTTAAGTTCGCGACGCTTATCATGGAGAAGGCTTTCCGGGAAAATTGCCCCGAAGCCGTAGCATCTTCCACCTGCCAACGCACTTGTTGTTTAGCGCGATCATCCAAATAAATCAGTTCAATATCTTGCAAACGGGCCTCTTCCAAAGAAATCGCTAAATCACTCGGACTTGTGGCCTTAGCTTCCTCAGAACGTTCCGTCAGGATGTCATAATTCATTCTTCCCTTCCGATCTATGCGGACGAAGAGTGCTCCATCCTCAATCAGTACCGAATGGACTTTAATATCAGAACTCAGCAAACTCAAGAGGCCAAAGCGAAAGGAAACCTGATTGGCTTCGAGCAAAGTACCTTTCATCGCATCATCCAATACCACCTCCTCCAAATTAGCCGCCACCTTGGGAAAGCCCGATAGGAGCGACAACTCAAAGGAACCCACGCGCAGCTCTGTTTTGAGTTGCTTATTGATCTCGGTCAACAGTCGTTCGCCAATTTGCTTTTCAAAAAAGAAAGCCAGGACGAGGGAGCTGAAGAGGACAATTCCGAAGGAAAAGAGCAGGAGGAAAAAGAGTCGCCGCAGCAATCGACGCCAAAGGGGCGGTTTGCGGGGGCGAGGTGGGTCAACGATAATAATAGGTGTAGCAGGAGTCTTCATCTGTATCGTATGATACGTAAAGATAATGTATTTGTTAAAGAAAGTTAACGCTTAGTAGCGGGGGCTTATTTTTTAGACGGGTGGGCAAATGGTATAGGTTGCATGGCAGGGGTAGAAAAAGCGAAGGGTTGGGGGCGGGGTGATGAAAAAAATTAAAAAATTTTGGCCCTCCACTTGATTAAAAAAAAGAATCCACTTATCTTTGCAATCGCTTAACAGAAAGGGCGATTAGCTCAGTTGGTTCAGAGCACCTCGTTTACACCGAGGGGGTCGGGAGTTCGAATCTCTCATCGCCCACTGAAAAAAGGGAATTGTACCATATACTTTGGAACAATTCCTTTTTTATTACCTAGCCACAATTAAGGCTTTTTTGTCCTGCTCTTCGACACCAAGGCCATAAAATCTCCTACTCCATATACTTTAAGTTTTTACGCCTGCTCAACACCACTTGAGCTGTAAGCACGCAATTTTTTTGATTTAATATAAATTCTTAAAGACTATGGAAACCTATTTTGTCTACATCCTTTTCTCCAAAAAACTGAACCGATATTACATTGGAAGTACTTCCAATTTAAAGCGGCGATTAAAAGAGCATCTTTATAAGCATCGTGGTTTTACTGCTAGGGCTAAAGATTGGACCATTGTGTACCAAGAAGAATGCGCTAGTAAAAATGACGCCATACAAAAAGAACAAGCTATCAAATTGAAAAAATCAAGATCCTATATTGAATTCCTGATTCAACAGAAAATGCCGTAGTCAGGTACTTATTTTCAAGCTCAGCTGGCACAGAGCGCTCCGAAATACTTCGGAGGAGTCGGGAGTTCGAATCTCTCATCGCCCACTGAAATTTCAAAAAGAATGGCTCCAAATTGGAGCCATTCTTTTTTATTATCCAGCTTTAGTCCTTTCAAACATCCCCCGCCTCCATTAGCTCCGCTAATTCATGTTCAAAGTAATCGCGGATACTCAGGTACTTCGTAGCCCCCATATTCCAACTTGCCCAAAACCAACATTCCCATACGCCCGCTCCCTCCGCCGGAGGAAGCAAAAGCAACTGCTGCTCTTCTTCATAGCCACCAATCAATAGGCTTTGAGACAAACGCTTCCATTCCCCCGTCTCATCTACCTCTCGCTCCAAGGCAATCAACTCCGGGTCGCGCTCGGAAAGCCAAGCCACCTCTTCTATTTTATGAATACTGGGACTTACTTCCGAGTGTTTAGGCAAACCATTGGTGCAGGACAAAAAGGAGCGATATTCTGGCCCCAGCTTACACCCTAGCCGCTGCTCCGCAGCAGCCACCGCCGCCGTAGTTGCCGCAGGCGCGAGCCAAACCTCCTCCGCTGTAATTTCCTCCTTGGCGATACTCTGAGCTTGTACCTCCATCAGTAAATCTTGCCAATTACGCGTTGGGGCAAGCAAAGCAGCGCCTTCTTCCAACCGCTCCGCGAGTGCTTGTTGAAACAGCTCCAACTCTGCTTTGATGTTTGCCTCATTTTCTGAAGCGGTGGGTGCTAAAGTACCCGAAACCAATAAAGCAGCTACCTTGGCATCGCTCATCAACTCCATCGGAATGCCATTTTCAGGCGTCTTCTGGTAAGCGGTTCCCCACGCTTGGAGCAAAGGCTTTGCCCGATCGCTTTCTGAACGAGCGGCTAGGAGCGTCGCCTTCATCAGAGTATTGAGTTTTTCATGCCCCACTAAAGGTCTTGTTTCCAGATATTCCTCGATGGCTGCTAAGGCTTGGGCTAAATTGTCTGGCTTGGCAATTCCTCGATCCGCTTCTTTTGCATAGGCTAATTTCAAACCAGCTCTGAGCTTTTTAGTGGCTCGCCATTGTTCTTGTAAGGCACTGGGTAAGACCGTTAGATCGTCGGGGAAAAAATCTGCTGACGGGGCAAAATGCCGGGCCCAATTTAAAGCGTCGATTTCTTCGGAGCTTTGGCGTTCAAAGGGCAGGGAAGCAGGAAATTCACCGCTCTGTGTCCACAGTTGCGTCAAGGCTCGTCGGTCATAAGTGTTGACCTTTAACTCGCGAAATTGGTCTTTGCGCCACAAGCATTCTAATAATTCATTCGCCGCTGCTATTTTACCAAGCATCCCCCACCACATGGCACGGCTAATTAGCCGTTGGTAAACTTCCGACAAAGGAGAGGATTTAATCGTTTTTAATAATATTTTCATACTTTAGGGTGTTATCAGATCAGTAAAAATCAACTGTCCTTTCAAATTATACACATGAAGAAAATTGTATTTCTAATCGGACTATTATGGTCTAGTCTAACTGTACAAGCACAGTTTTTTTCCGAAAACTTTGATAGCCTCACCAATGATCCAGGGCAACAAATTCCCGAAGGTTGGACTGCTGATAATCGAAACAATGATAATGCCTTCTGGGATGTGCTTCCTAATAGTACGAATTTTCCCAATAATGCTCGCTCTGCCCCTAATGGCATGCACATGAGCTTCGATATCGATGACCCTGCCGACGATTGGTTGTTTACACCACCACTAGCGCTACGCAAAGATTATCGCTATACCGTTCGCTTTTGGTATCGCAAGATCGATACCGGTTTTGGAACAGTGGAAAAGCTTAAAGTCCATCTTGGCACTAGCCTCGATGCCACCATGGTTGACTCCATCCCGCTTTTTAGTGATACCATGATCACCAACGATGATTATCAACTCGCCGAGTTCTCCTTTATTGCCACTGATTCTGCCGAGCATTACCTCGCTTTTCACGCCTTCAGTGAGCCATTTCAATTTCTCCTCGCTTTTGATGATTTAGAAATCGAAGAGGAAGTAGTCAACTCTACCCAAGCGCCAGAATGGGCTCAACAGCTAAAGGTCTTTCCTAACCCGGCTAGTGACCTTTTGCAATTCCGCTGGTCTGATGAACTTCGGGATGCCCAAATTCAATTGTACGATGAACAAGGAGGCTTGGTGCGAGAAAAAAATCAAGCCCAATCTGGCCAACAAGTAGCTATCGACGACTTGCCTCCGGGAATTTATGCGTACCTTATTCGCGATCAACTAGGCCGTCAAACGAGTGGCCGATTTACCATCATTCGTTAAAATAATCCGATAATTTACTATTATGCCCGAAAATATTCAAGTCAAATTAGCTAGCCGCGCTTTGGGATTACCCAGTCGTGAAAATTGGTCTATTGAAAGTAATCCTCTTCCAGAAGTAGGGGAAGGTCAATTTTTGATTCAACACTCTTATGTTTCTCTCGACCCTGCGATGCGAGGCTGGATCAGTACGGCAAAATCCTATATGCCGCCAGTAGAAATTGGAGCGGTGATGCGCGCTGGTGCCGTAGGCAAAGTTGTGGAAAGCAAGCACGAAGGTTTTGCGGTGGGTGATTATGTTTATGGTACCACCGGAGTGCAGCAATATGCTTTGTCTGATGGAAAAGGGCTGTTTAAAGTTCAAAAAGGCATGGTGCCGCTTTCCAACTATCTTGGCGTAATGGGGATGACAGGTTTTACCGCTTATTTTGGTTTGCTACATGTGGGCGAGCCTAAGGAAGGGGAAGTGGTTTTAGTTTCGGGAGCCGCAGGAGCAGTGGGTAGCGTAGTTGGGCAAATTGCTAAGCTCAAAGGCTGCTATGTGGTTGGAGTAGCGGGTGGACCGGAGAAGTGTAAATACCTCACGGAAGAGCTTGGTTTTGATGCGGCAATTGATTACAAAAATGAAAACCTACGGGCAGGCATAAAACGCACTTGTCCGAAAGGCATTAATATTTACTTTGATAATGTAGGGGGCGAAATTCTCGATGTCGCCCTGAGCCGATTACGCATCGGTGCTCGTATTCCGCTTTGTGGTGGCATTGCGCATTATAATGCTACCGAGGCCATTAAAGGCCCTTCTAACTATTTAGCCCTAATTGCTTGCCGAGCTAAAATACAAGGCTTCTTAGTATTTGATTATGCTAAAGATTATGGTAAAGCAGCGCTCGAACTCGGGCAGTGGATGGCCCAAGGAAAAATCAAAACACGCGAAACCATCGTGGATGGGATTGAAGCTTTTCCCGATGCCTTCCAACGGCTCTTTACGGGCGATAAAATAGGGAAGCTAGTCCTCAAGGTTGGAGAAGAATAAATCTACATCCGCAAGGCAATGGTAGTGTACCAATAAGCACCACGAATTCCAAATTGTTGAACTCTGCGACTATAAGGGAAAATGCCCTGACTGGTATTATCAAAGTGTTGGTGTCGGTCGGGGTAAACATTGAAAATATTATTCCCCCCCAAAGTCCAACTGAGTAAATTGGACACTCGATAGGTAACTTTACAATCGGTCAACCATTTGGGGCTAAAAATCTGATCTCGACTTTCTTTGCGACCGGTGTACTCATTCTCAACCCACTGCTGAGGATCACCATCTTGGGGATGGATATAATGCACCGAACCAAAACGGCTAAGGGAGATTTGGGAGTTAAATTTTCCATACTCATGCCCTACCCGCAAAATGCCTTTGTTTCCAGGTTGAGCCACTTCAATCCGCGCAATTTCTTCTCGATTAAACAAAATCGATTCAAAGCCACGCAATAAGTCGGAGCTGCGAATGATCCGCTGCCCAGTCTCATCTCGCGCAATGCGCGTTTGCGAAATATTTCCCAAGAGGTCAATCCGAAATTTGGCTTGCCCCCAACGCACTGCATAGTGTACTTCGAGGTCGATGCCGCGGGTTTTAGTATCAATGGAGTTGGTAAAAAACTGAGCATAAGAAATTCCTAGTGGCTCTAGGATTCGGGCAAAGGAGGGATCATCCTCGGGGGCAAAACGCCCTGTGATTACGATACGATCTCGGATATCAATGGCATAGGCATCAAGCGAAAAACTGAGTTGATCGGTTAAGCTAGCAGCATAGCCTAGATAGTAATGAGTGGACCGTTCGGCTTGGAGAGGATCGATTCCGAACTGACGGGCCACGGGGGAGTTGTTGTTGAAATGGGCAACTGCGGCTCCTAAAGGCCCGTGCTTACTACTGATGAATTGATAGGATAAACTGTTGTAATAAACCTGTGGTAAAGAAGGCGCTCGAAACCCCGTATTGATGGATCCTTTGAGCACATGTTTTTCAGAAAGTTTGTAACGTGTATATATTTTCCAACTGAGGTTCTCCCCAAATTCGTTGTAAAACTCAAAGCGACTTGCCAAGCCAATATGCCAATGCTGATTCCAGTCGACCTCCGCATTTGCGTAAGCTCCTACATTATAGCGATAGGCATCTACTTCATTCTCTGGTCTAAAACCGGGAAACATTTGAATGCCTCCTTCTTTCAATACCCCTTCCACCGAAAGCTCATAGTCGCGCCATGAAACTTCCTCTCCCGCTTGTTGTCGAAAATTTTCGAGCCGAAATTCCGCTCCCAAACCCAAGTGAATTGGCAACTGACCTTTTAGGGTTCTCGTTAGGTCGAGGTTGGTAACATTTTGTAAATAACGAAAGCCACCAGCCTCCGCACTCGTTGGCGATAGCAATCCTAAAGAAGCATTATTTGATTCGAGTACTTTGAAGTGAATCGTATTTTGTCCGGTAGTATTGCTAATGTCGATTTTCCAATCGCTACGCTGCTCATTGATTCCCAAGGTTATCGATTGATCGCTAATATTGCTCCGTAGCTGCGGGGCAAAGCCCCAAGGATATAAACCGGATTGCTTAGACGCTTGATGGGGAAAACGATAAAATCCACTGGAAGTCCCAAAGCGATAGCTGTAGCCACCAAAGCCATACAATTGCAATCGCTTATTGATCGGCACCTCCGTATTAAAAAACAAACTTGCGTTGGAAACTGCTGCTCCACCCACCGACATTACTCTTTGTCCGCTAAATGGATTTTGTTGAAAAAACGAATCGCGGTAAAGTGGATCTTGATCGCGCTCGTCCCCAAAAATTGGGCCTTGATAATCTCCCGAACGATTAATCGCCTGACGTCTGAGGTAGTCGAGTGAAAGATGTAAAAAAGCGCCTTTTTCATTTAACCGAAAACCGGAGTTGGCCGATAAGTTAGTCAACAAACCATCACCTGCCGAACTAATTCCTGATTGCACCTGTAGGTCGGTCGCATTAATATTTTCTTTGAGTACTACATTAATTACTCCGGCAATAGCATCGGAGCCGTAGTGTACACTCGCGCCATCGCGAAGCACTTCAATTTTTTCAATCGCCGCCAAAGGGATAGCATTTAAATCCGTAGCCACCGCTCCCTTGCCAATACTTCCATTGACATTGACCAAGGCACTTTGATGGCGACGTTTCCCATTAATCAACACCAACAGTTGGTCGGGTCCCAGCCCCTTTAAAGTAGCCGGATCGAGATGATCGGTTCCATCGGCAATGGTTTGATTGGTAGAATGAAAAGAAGGGATATTGTATTGCAAAAGTTCGGTGATCCCATAAAAGGATTTCTCTTTCTGTTCTTCTCGATTGAGTACCGAGGCTGGCGAGGCCAAATCCAATAAGGAAGCCGTCGATATTCGCGAGCCTGCTACAATCACTTCTTGCATAAAAGGGTAATCATCCAATCGAAAATCCAGTCGCAGGGAATCTCCCGGCCCCAACACCATCGTTTTTATTTGCTCTTGCTTGCCCACATAGCGGGCGTGTAATTCCCATTTCCCCGGTTTGACCTCCAAAGCATAATGGCCATTGACATCCGTAACACTACCTTGCTGACCACTGGCTACGTGAACGGTAGCTCCCGCTAAAGGCCGCTCTTGTTCGTCTCGAACCGTACCCAATAACCAAGTTCCACCTTCCTTGCGTCGGATGGCAAAAGCGGACTCGCTCAACTGAATAAAAAGCAAGGGACTATGTATGCTAATCCGTTGTAGTTGCTCCTCCAAGCTAAATTGCGGAACATCCATTTCCTTTACAAAAGAAATATTTTCGAGTAGCTGTGCTTCGTACAGAAAGGAAATGCTATGCTTCCGTTCGAGGTTTTGTAAAAGTTCGACTAAAGGAGAGGAGGAAAGAGAATCGATGATTTGAGCCCGCACCAACACCCCATAGCACGACAGGGAGAGGATAAGTATTATCCTTAGGCAGAAGGGCTTCATACACAATGGTTTTATCAGTAAGCAATAGTCAAACGGCCTTTTCCAGTCTTCTTAACTTGGATGTCAAAGGCCGCGGTAATTGCGCGAATCAAATCATCTAGGCTGGGATTATGGAGTGTTCCGGTCAAACGGCGTTCCAATAACGCTTCGTCGGCAATTTCTACTTCGTAACCATACTGCTCCTCAATGACGGTGGCCAGATAGGCAATACTGGTATTGTCAAACACCAGTTTCCCCTGAGTCCAGGCAGTATAAAGATCGGTATTGATCGTCGTTTTGTCAATGGTATCGTCGACCAAATTCCATTGAACAAATTCTCCGGGTTCCATTTTCACTTCGGTTTCTGTTCTTTGGGGAAGGGAAAGTAGCACGGAGCCTTCGGTAAGTACTACCGAAAATTCGCTCGTCCGATCTTTTACATTAAAACTCGTTCCGAGCACTTTTATATCTCCATGATTGGTATGTACCACAAAACGGCGATTGCCTTTTTTAGGTTGGGGATTTACTTCGAAAAAGGCTTCGCCTTCCAACCATACTTCGCGATCTTTTTGGGCCTTCCAACCCGGTTCGAAACGCAAATAGGAATTAGCGTTGAGCACTACCTGCGAACCATCGGGCAGTTCAATTCGCTCCATAGCACCATAAGGTACGGAAAAACTATTGGGGGTCCAGTCGATGCCTAGGCCCAAAGCCAATAAGAGGGCTATACTAGCCGCTACCCACCACCAGCGACGCCGGGGTAGGGTCCGGGTTTGGGTGTTCGCATCTATCTCTTCGTTGATTTTTGTCCAAAGCATAGTTTGGTCAATAGGGGAAGTATTTGCCTGAGAGGGAAATTCCAAGCCTTCGAGTAAGGCCCGGGCCTCCGCTACCTTATGCCGTCGTTGGGCATTGGTTCCTATCCATTCCGACCAATAGCGATCCAGCTCCGCGTTGGGTTCAGTTACCCAATCGATGAAGCGAGAATCATCCAACAAGTCATGCTCGGTGTTTTGTGGATTCGTCATAGGATAAGATAAGGACTGCCCCAGGGGAGAGGCAGTCCGATAAGTTCTAATTTATTGCAATGTAAACAATAATCGAGCAAAAAGATAGCGTCCACCAAAACTAAACTGAGGAGAGCGCCGAGAGTAGACAAAACGTCCGCTTGAACGGAAAGAAGGATCCGCTTCGTCGGGGTAAATGTCGAGTAAATTATTTGCTCCAACCGTCAAAGAAAGGGTATTGGTAAATTGATACCCCAAACTCAGGTCGGTGATTACTTTAGGATCGTTGAATGCATCTACTTCGCGTGCTTCGCCTTCGTTCATCAAAGTCCATTCGCGGGCAGTGGTCGAATTGTAAGCCAATTCATCATCAAACAAAGGTGCGTTGGTAGCTTCTGTCGTTTGTCCAAAAAGGGTATTCCGCAGGTAGATGTTAAATTTATTGAGGGTAAGCGTATTACTCAAAGTCACCTTGACCCGAGGAACAGCTTGCTCTAGGTAAATCCGAGAAGTCTGGTCAAAATAAGTTCCCACCAAACCTTTATCAGCTAATAGTTGAGAAGCCTTTACTCCGTCGACCACTACGCGGGTATCATCGTCGGCTAGATCACCTTGGGTGATGTCGCGTTTCCATTCGGTTTGAGCAAAAGTAGCTGCCAAGTCATTGCGTAATGAACGGCCTTCACCAAAGGCAACGCTGTGCGCGATTACAAGGTCGATACCTTGAGAACGGGTGTCAATGGCATTGGCAAAGAAAGCTGCGGCAGTGGCACCTGCTTGTTCAAAAATTGTTTGTAGTTCTGCATCATCTCCAGCAGAAAAACGTCCCGTTAGTACTACCCGGTCATCAATATCAACTTGATAGGCATCAACGGTGATTTTGACATTAGCATCGGGAATCTTAGCCGTCAAACCAACACTAAAGTTGACAGAAGTTTCTTCTTTCAATTCAGGGATACCCAATAGCTGAGCAGCCCGAGAAGTATTGGCAAAGGTTCCCACTTCTTGTGGTACAGAAACACCATTAACCAATTCAAAAATTGTCGAGGTTTTGCTAAATGAAATCTGGTGCAAGGATGGCGCTCTAAAACCAGTGCTTCCCGCTGCACGCAAGCTGATGTTGTTGGTAATTTTGTAGCGAGCGGCTCCCTTTACATTAAAGGTTGATCCAAAATCGGAATAGTCTTCCGCACGGGCTGCTACGCTAAGCAAAAAGGCATCGGTAAAGTCAATCTCAAAGTCAGCATATCCAGCTACACTAGAACGCTTGGCATCCACCACATTGGAGGGTAGGAAACCAGCAAAGCACTGGCAACCAGCAGGACGACTACGTCCCAAAATATCCGTGGCCTTCAAAGAGTCCGGGGTTACAGAATTTACCAAGTTGCCATTAATATCGTAGTTGCCATAAGATTGCTCGCTACCGGGGATGATGTCATAATTTTCGTAACGGTATTCCGCTCCAAAAGCTACGTTCACTCCTTTGAGAGAACCGGGATTCTCGAAGTAGCGGCTAACATCAAAGTTGGTGGTATTTTGGGTAAAAGAGTGCCCACCGATTTCAAAAGCAGTTGGAGAAGAAGCTCCCAGCGTTGCATTATGAGAATCGGTCAATTGGTATAGAAATTCGTTAAAACCATAAGTATTACTCAGATCGATTCCCCACTCATTGACCATCCCGCGGATTCCTCCGGAGAACGATTGGTCGCGAATATTAGAATTGATCTTAGGGACAGTACCACCGGGGTAGATGGCTGTAGTAGTCCGATTTTGTCCGGGCAAACGATAAAAACAACCAGATTGACCATTGCGATAGCCAATACCACCAAAGCTGTAAAACTCCATATCATTCCCTAGAGGAATGGCCATATTTGCAAAGAACTGACCACCTCGCACCCGAGATTGTCCAACTAGCATATTATAATCGCTCCGAACTTGATTACGGGCACTAAGTTCTTGATCGGTAACATCGGCTCCGAGGATATCGGATAGTTCGCTGAGGTCGGTGGCAGCGGCAATAGTCGCCAAATCAGCTCCGCTTATATAACCTACCTCGGGAGCATAGGTCTGTACATCTGCCAAACTCAAGGCACTGACATCGGCGCCCGCAGCAGCGGCCACTCGTTCGATACCATTATAAGCGGCAAAGATACCTCCTTCAAATTCTTGCATCCGATTAGTACGGCCACGAGTATTAAATTCTCCGGTAAGGTTGATAAAACCTCCCCGCTCGCCCAAAGGCAAACCATAATTAACACCGAGGTTAAATACTTCTCCATCAGCAGAAGGCGTTTCGCCACCAAAAGGGCCAATATTACTGGTAAAATTGGCGCCGGTGGTTACGCTAAAGGCGAGTTCGTTGACGGTTGTTTTGAGGTTGGCATTGATCACCCCGGCAATGGCATCTGAACCATATTGGGCGGCAGCACCATCGCGGAGCACCTCTACGTTTTTGAGGGCGAAAGCGGGAATGGCATTGAGGTCGGTTCCTACATTTCCCCGACCAAAGGTTCCGTTGACGTTGACCAACGAAGAAGTATGCCGACGTTTCCCATTCACCAATACCAATACCTGATCGGGTCCTAGCCCCCGTAAAGAAGCGGGATCGATATGGTCGGTACCATCAGAAATGGTTTGTGTATTAGAGGAAAAAGAAGGTGCGGTGTAGGTCAAGATGGAAGTGAGTGTGGTTTGGGGAGCTACTTTAGCGAGGTTAGCAACGTTGATCACATCTACCGGAACGGGAGAATCGGTGTTGGTTCGATTAGCGGCACGAGAGCCAATCACCACCACTTCATCTACCAAAATCCCTTGTAATAATTCAAAATTGAGGGTTACTTTTTCTCCTGTGGCTAAGGTCACCGATTGGCTTACCGAGCCATAGCCCACATAACTAGCGGTCAAGGTATAGCTACCAGGATCGAGCTGTAGCGAATACTTGCCATCAAAATCAGTGGTGGTTCCTTGAGTGGTTCCTTCTACGATAATCGTGACTCCGATGAGGACATCATCACTATCGCTAACTACGCCGCTTACCTGGCCTTTTTGGGCCCAACTAAAAGAGAGACAAGCGAAAAAGCAAAGGAGAAAGAGGGGTAAAAACTTCTTCATGTTTTCGTTTTTGAAAGAGTAGAGTTGGCATTGAAGTAGGAGGTCTGAGGGCCAGTCAGGTAAGTGTTAGCCAGAATGTAATTTAGGTCAGAAAAAGATAGCATTGACTCTACTCCGGATTAATAAATTTAAGTTTCATTCAAGCCTATAGAGAGCTAGATGAAGTAAACCTTCCCAAGGGGAAGTCATTTTTTTCAAAAAAAATTAAAAAGACTCGCGGAGGCGTTTGAGTCCGGTGGAGAGTAATTTATAAACTGCGCCGATTTGGAGGCCCATCACCTCGGCAATTTCGGCACTGGGGATTTGTTGGTAAAATTTTAGGAAAATGGCTTCGCGCTGACGCGGGCTCAAGGTCTGAGTGGCTGTTTTTAGGCGGGTTTCCCGGGCTTTTTGATGTTCTTTGGCCATCAATTGCTCCTCATAAGAAGGGGTCAATTGCACCGGAGTACTAAAAGGCAGCTCCACCACTTGACGCCGGGATTGTAGATTTTTTAATAATTGTCGACGAAAAGAACGCAGCAAATAGGCTTGAAAAGAAGTGCGGATTTCAATCTTTTTTCTCTCCTGCCAAAACTGTACATATACTTGCTGGGCGGTTTCTTCCACCACATTTTTATCCTTGGTAATGCCCTGCCCATACCTCAACAACTGCCCAATACTCTGCCGATACAGCAGCCCAAAGGCATTGCGATCATCGTCTCTCACCCGAAGCCATAGTATGTGGTCTTGCTCGCTCATTAAGTCATGGTCGATACTTGGAAAGTTAACCAATATACTAAAAATAAGTCGCTCCCCTTCCCGATCAAGGCAGATTTCGACCGACAACAACTTTTAGAGTATTAATAAGTTCCTTTCTAGACTAGCATCCAAGCGGCCATCAGCACCATCGCTACATCTTCAACAATCGTAACGGTAGACATCGGCAAATTGAAGCCTTCGCCCAAGCAAGCACAGCGAATTTTACGCTTTTCCAAGTTGCTTTTAATCACCCCAAGGCTACTAAAACCTAAGACGATCACCGTCGTCCAATTGGTAAAAACTGGAGCGATATTGGTCAGATAAAGTGCCCCTAGTCCCAATTCAACAAAGGGATAAATATAGCCCCAGCCCGTCCATCGCTCCGCTAGTAAATCATAGTTGCGATAGGCATTGGCAAAACCTTCGAGGTTAAGTAATTTAAAAAAGGAAAAGACGATAAAGAAGCCCGCCATAAAGTGACGCATCCACAAACCAAGCGAGAAGTCGTTGAACGGATATTGGGCCAAAAGAGTAGTACCCAAAATAAAGCTAACGATGAGTAAGAGGGGTCGATAAGTTTGCCAAGAAGGCGGAGGAAGTTCTTCTTCCTCTGGACTAGCCACTACGGTGGCGGGAGGCTTGGTCCATTCTCTAATGGTATAGCGACTCCCCAGAGCACTTTGTAAATCAATCAGCGAGAGATTTTCTTGAGTCGACAATTGTACTTGAGGGTTTTCGAGCTGTACCGCTAAGTCATCGACGCCTTTTACCTCCGACAAGCGGTTATTAACGCTACCGATGCAGCCGCCACAAGTCATTCCTTCTACTGTATATTGCTTGGTCATTTTTTCTTTCAAAGATAGCGACAAAGCAAAAGCCATGCTTACATCCTGCTGGAAATTACTTGTATTCTCTTGAAAACGGGAGTACTAAACTTGGTCAATATTCCTGCGTGGGAAGGAGTGCAATTGTCGAAAGGCAGAAGGGGAGAGTCCCGTAATTTTTTTAAACTGATGAGAGAGGTGAGCGGCGCTACTATATTCCAATTCATCAGCGATGGCGGCGATACTCATCTCGTCGTAGCTCAGTAATTCTTTGACCTTTTCGACCTTTTGGTGTTGGCTGTATTTTTCGATGGTAAGCCCTTCCACCCGGCTAAAAGTTTTGCTGAGACTAGAATATTCTTTTTGCAGATGTTGGGCAAGAAGGATCGAGAGTTTTTGTGGGCCGCGGTGTTGGCCGTAGTGGATGCGTTCGATAATAAAGGTTTTGATGGCATTGACGATTCGGGAATCCCGATCGTCGAGTAAAGCAAAGCCCAAGCCCTCTAAACGCTGCGCCAATTCTGCCTCGCGCGCGGCGCTGGGCGCCTTGGGCAATTCAACCTCCCCCAGTTGAATCCGGGTATAAGGTAATGCCAATTCTACCAATTGCTGTCGAACACTTTCGATACAACGAGGGCAGACCATATTTTTGATAAAAAGTGTTGCCATTTTCTATTTTATATTGCAGCCCGACTACTCGCTCTCGATCCTTCTTGGAGGGCTCCGTTTATTGCTTAACCAACCAACGGCTAGAAGTCTGCTGCTCCGTTCTAACCTCAATCAGGTAGTGTCCAGCGTTAAAGCCTTCTACATCAATTGCCGTGTTGTCGTCTTGCAATTGGCGGCTAAAGAGCAATTGGCCGAGCGAATTGTAGATATTGCAAACGCCTTTTTGTCCAGCTTCTAGTTGTACATTTACCCGGTCCGTAGTTGGGTTAGGATGTACGGAAAAAGTAGGGACTTCCGCTACCGTAGTGGAGGCAACTATTCCATCGGAAGTAGTAAAATTATCAACGCAGAAATAGGCCGGGGTGTTCATCCCATAATTACCATTATCGCTAGAAGACAGGGAAAAGAAAAGGCTATCTACTTTACCCAAGCTCGTCAAATCTACATAAGTCCACTCATCTACGATATAATCTTCATCATTATTATCAGAGCGGAAATCGGCAAGGTAAAACTCCACAGTTTCTGTGGATAAGTTTCCTTGGTAGTACTTTTGAATGGTTAGTAGAAAAAAATCTGGATCATTTCCTGTGGCTCCGCCAAATCTTTTTCCTGGCGCACCACCATCTCTCATATTGATAAAAGCAAAAGTCGAGTTAGTGATATAAAAACCATTAACCACCTCTCCCATAGCCTCGTTTTCCAAACGGATAACCGAAGGACTAAAAGCATAAGAAACAGCATAATTACTAGAAGATTCATAACCTTCTCCGGTAATCGCGCTAAACTGGTTCTCAAAACCCGGAGTGCTTACATCGGTAGTATTGGAAATGGCAAAGCCAATCCAGCTATTATAAGTCGGGTTGTAGTTATTTTTCATAAAAATATTACCCGCCGTAAAGCCGCCATTATTATCGCTTCCATTGAGGAATGATTCGGGGTCGAGGTTAAAGCTTTCGAAGTCAACGGTAGTTTGAGCGCCAAGGCCAGTACCAAGTAATAAAACAAAGAGTAGGGTAAAAATTCGATTCATTTTGGATCTTGTTTTGGATATGTGGATAGATTTTTTCCGTTCCTAATCGCTAAAATCACCGGGAGAGGGATCATCCAACGACGGATAATGGAAACGGAACAATCAATCCGCTAGGAGGATTGATTTACCACATCGACCTGGGCCAAGATACCCAAGCAAAACAGCGCCATATTTATCCATCGCCAACTTTTCCTCCGAAAGTTATTTCAGCGAAATGGCCCTGGCAGGTCTTCTGGCTCGTTCAACTCTGGGCGCCTTCCCACTCCGGTTGCTTTAACACGGAGATAGTGGCCGATTGCCAAGAGCTTTGGGTTGAACTTACAGCAGCGGGGACTGCTCCGGATTTACACCGGATTCCCTTTTAAACCCCAAGAATAACTTCTCGGAGTACCAAAGTCGCCACAAAACTAGCGTTTTCTTCGTATTTTTTACTCCAATCAGGAAAAATAATACCTCCCAACAGGTCACCCCACCGTCGCAGAGCAGGGGAAACGCTCGCAAACGATAGGGTGCTGATCGGGTTCTATTGCTCCAAAACCTCATCCACCAAGCCGTATTCTTTCGCCTCTGGCGCCTTCATCCAATTGTCTCGATCGCAGTCCTCGGCAATCTTCTCATAAGGCTGCTCGGTCTGGCGACTGAGGATTTCGTACAACTCCTTTTGTAGCGATTTAAATAGATCGTAGGTGATCTCCATGTCTGATACTTGCCCTTGCATTCCTCCGGCAGGCTGATGGATCATAACCCGACTGTGAGGCAAGGCCGTGCGCTTACCTTTTTCTCCCGCCGCTAGCAACACCGCTCCCATCGAAGCGGCCATACTGGTACAAATCGTATTCACATCAGGGCTTACCAATTGCATGGTATCGTAAATCCCCAAGCCCGCCGTAACCGAACCTCCGGGGCTGTTGATGTACATTTGAATGTCCTTCTTGGGATCGAGCGATTGAAGAAATAAGAGCTGTGCCTGGATCACATTGGCCACGTAGTCGTCGACGCCGACGCCGAGAAAAATGATGCGGTCCATCATGAGTCGGGAGAATACATCCATCTGGACGACATTGAGCTGGCGTTCTTCCATTACGCTGGGGGTAAACCCGCGCAGTTCGCGCAGGGATTGCGCGCTTTTGTGGAGGTGACGATCTACTTGATCGGAGTGGATGCGGTGGTGTTTGGTGGCGTATTGCCAAAATTCTTTTCCGTAATTCATTGTACTTTATTTTAGACCTAAAAATGGCTGCTGCTCGTCAGCATAGACGAGGCAGGAAGACATAGCAAAGCCACCACTGCGAGGCAGTGACTAAGTCATTTTATTAAAATTTAGAAAGGGTTAATTCCAGTTTTTCCAAGCTCCCAACCACTTCGTTAGCCAGGAAGAAGACTGGTTTGGAGTAGATCGGTGCTGTCTCACCCATTGTTCTACTCTAGAAAAGGGAATCTCGGGCGGCAACTGGCGCAACTCTTGGAAAACGCGATCGATTTCGATTTTTCTTTTCATAGATAATGGCCTCAATGGCGTTAAAATAGCGCCGCATAAATGGCGAGGCGTTTTCCTAGTGGTAAAGACTTTTCGTTGATCTTTTCTTCATCCAACAATCCTTGTAGGGCCTTCCGCGCCCGACTCAGCCGCGTTTTCACCGCTGACTCTGTCGACTCTTGAATCTCTGCCAATTCCCAAATGCTAAAGCCTGCAATCTCAAAAAGCAATAAGGCCTCTTTTTGCCGCTCTGGCAATTGGTCGATGGCCTGATGTAAGAAATGAATATCCAAGGCCAACTCTGGATCGCCGATGCGGCTTTCCATCTGCTCTAGCACTTTTTCTTCCCATTCCGCTTGGAAACGCGACCGTCGGTATTGATTTTTCAAAATATTATTGGCCACTCCAATCATAAAACTCAGCAGTTTTTCCTTCTTTTCGATACGATAAAAAGCTTCTAGGGTCGCCAGGACGGCCTCTTGCACTAAATCTTCGGCCTCCATTCGTCCATAAGCTCGGCTACGGCAATAGCGCACAAAGGCCGGGTGAATGGCTTCGTACCAGCTCAAAAATTCGGAATGATCAGCAGACCTTGTATTCATGATCTCATTGGTTGGTGTATTAGTATAGTAACACGAAAGACGAAAAGGTTACAAGCTAATCGTAAATTTTAACATTTTGGTCTCTTTCTTCCCAGATGAAGCTAGCTTTTTTTATCGTACTTTAAGTGCTGATTAAACTAATAGTAAGCATTGAAACAAGTTTACCCTCTTGAGCTGGCCGATGGTAGTCGCACGGCCATCACGATTTTCCGCGATAATTTAGGCGATGCGGCGCCCCTGCTCTTGTTTTTCCCCGCCATGGGAGTCGAAGCCTCCTATTACCAGCCCTTTGCCGAAGCCCTGGCCTTACGAGGCTGGATTGTCATCAGCGCCGATTTGCGGGGCCTGGGGCATTCGAGTGTCCGTCCTCGGCGAGGTGTCGATTATGGTTATGAAGAAATGATCGAGCTGGACTATCGCGCCGTTTTTGCGGAGGCGGAGCACCGTTTTCCCGGTCATCCGCTCTACGTGATGGGGCATAGCCTGGGCGGGCAATTGGCCAGTTTGTTTTTAAGTCGGTATCGGATAAAAACGGCGGGGCTCGTGCTAATTGCCGCATGTTCGGTGCATTATTCGGGCTGGGAATGGTCGGATCGCTGGCGTTTGGCGTTTGGACTGTTGGTATTTCCTCCGGTGGCTCGGCTTTGGGGTTATCACCCTGGCCACCGACTGGGCTTTGGGGGAAGGGCTGGGCGGCAGCAAATCCTGGATTGGTGTCGGCAGGGCCGAACGGGGCAGTATCGGCTACTGAAAAGTGGCTTTGATTATGAAAAGGCATTGGGGGAATGGCGAGGCCCGGTGCTGGCCATCCCCTTGGAAGGAGATTCTTTTGCTCCTCCCCGGGCGATGAAAAACCTCTACCAAAAACTCCATCCGGATAGTCCAACTCAGGTAAAAGTATTGACCAAAGAAAAAGCCAAAAATCCGCGGCTGAATCACTTCAACTGGGCGCGACAGCCCGAAGCGGCTATCGACCTCATCGAGGAATGGGCTACCTCCATTCCTGATCGTTGATTGTCTCAATTTAGGTCAGATTTTCCCCGGATCAATCCTTACGGTACGATTACTGCTCTCACTTTCAAACTAACGATATTGCTTTAGAACTTATGAAAATTGCTCCAGATAATCTCATCGCCTTGATCGTCTCAAGCTATGGCATTTTGCTGTGTTTGAGCGTTGGTAGTTTACTATTTTTTCGTAAGCATGGAATGAAACAGGCCAATATTTTTTTAGGGCTATTGCTGATACTTTACAGTCTTACCTTATTGAATGGCTTGATGGCCATGACCGGAGTTTTCTCTGCCTATCAAAACCTCTACTTCCTGCCTCTGAATTTTTCAATGAGCATCGGGCCACTCTTCTATTTCTTCGTAAGGTCAAGGATTCAGCCCTCCTTCACCTTTGAGAATAAGCATCTTATTCACTTCTTGTTGCCCGCCCTACAATTCCTTTTTTACCTAAGCATAGGATTCCGGTCCGCAGCCTTTAAGAGTTGGATGTGGAGAAATGTTATTGGTCCTTACGGACAGTACGTCGAAGAGTCCCTGAATATGCTGCTGGGCATAGGCTATATAATCGTCTCCATCCGGCTGATTAACCGCGAAATCCCTCATGCCCTCTGGAATCACCCGATTTGCCAATGGCTAAAAAGTTTTGCGGTTTCTTTGCTGGTATTGTTGTCCATCTCCTCCTTATACGAGGTCGCCGATTGGATTTTGTGGAATGGCTTCAAGTACAATCTGTTCAATACCCCCTGGGCCGACTTTCCCCTGAAGATGACTTATGCCGCTATCAGCATATTCATCGGCTATCATGCCTTTGTGCATCAAAATCAGAGCATTATCATTCCCAATTACTTCAAACCGGGAGGGAAGAATGATTTAGAGGAAAGAATCCACGAAATGATCACTGAAAAGCAGGTTTACCTGGATCCGGAGTTAAATGTAGAAGGACTAGCCAAGATGCTTAATATTCCCAAAAATATGCTCTCTCAGTTTTTTTCCTCCAAAGGGGAGTCCTTTAGGTCCTACATCAACAAGCACCGAATTGACCATTTTTTGTCATTGATCGAACAGGGAAAACAGGAGCAGCATTCCTTATTAGGCTTGGCCCTCGAATCGGGTTTCAACTCCAAAGCCAGTTTCAACCGCGTGTTTAAAGCTACGAAGGGAAAAACACCGACCGAATTCATTCGATCCATTTAAGAGCTTAGAAGTTGTTTAAAAACTCCGAAATAGGCTACAAAATCAGGAGTATCATTTTGAAAAGAAAGGTCTCAAAGTGCATTTTGCCACGATATAGAGCGCTGGTAGGGTCAAATTAGCTTCATATTTAACAAAAACGCAATAGTCTTATGAAGAAGCTAATCTTTATTTTTCTTTTCCTGCCTTTAGCTAATCTTATCGCCCAGCCCCGTCTTTTAGTAAAGGATAGTCTCCAGCGAGATATAAATCTGCTCCAACGCGTCTTAGAGGAGGTCCATCCTGGAACCTATCGCTATATGACTGAGGACCAATTAAAAGCGGAATTTCAACAGCTCTATAATAATCTACCGACCAATATTTCCGAAGCAGACTTTATGATTCGCCTGGCTCAGACCGTAAGTAAGGTAAAATGTGGGCATACCTACCTCAATCCGTGGAACATGAATAAAGCGCTCAGGAATCGGCTTTTCGACCGGGAAATATTTTTTCCAATAGGGATTGAAGTGTTGGACGGTCGATTTTTCGTAACCGAAAATATTTCTGAGCATTCGTCGATCAATAAAGGCGCCGAAATTCTTAGCCTTAATGGCCTAGCCATGACCACGGTATACGACAGCCTCCGAACAGTGGCCAAAATGGATGGGAACAATCCCGCCTCCATTGATCCGTACTTCTCTGTCCAAGCATATGCTGCCAGAGATTGGGAGGCTTTTGAGCTATACTATTCCCTGTTTTTCCCAACTAAGGATGGAAAGGTGATCATGGAGTTTCAGAACTTTGGTGCCGATCAGGTAGAACAGGTGACGCTGCAATTGCTCCGCAAAAGCGATCGCACCGCAAAGATGAAGGAGGCCTATGGTGACCTGAGCAAGGCCCGCAAAGCGTGGAAACTGACCATATTGGACGATCAAAGAGCCATCCTCAGAATTGGAACCTTTGCCATCTGGAATTGGAAAGATTTCAATTATAAAACCTGGCTAAGCGAGGCCTTTGCTCGGATTAAGGAGGAAGGAATAAAAACACTGATTGTAGATATCCGAGCAAACGGAGGGGGCGATAGTGATGCGAAGGATGAGTTGCTCTCCTATTTGGTAAAAGATAAGATTCAACGCAAAGAAGATACCCGATCGCTGATTCGAACGGCCAAAATCGACGAGGATTTACAAGCCTATTGCGATACCTGGTTGAACGCTATCTTGGAAGGCTTGCCCAAGAGACAATACGAACCTTATGATGAGGTGCATTATCTGTTCAAAAAAGGGATCAACAAAGTATCGATCAATCCCAAAAAGGAAGCATTCAAAGGGCAGACCTACATTTTGGGGAATGGGAGTAATACTTCGGCGACCTATACCATGCTACACCTGGCGAAGACCTATGGTTTTGCCAAATTTATCGGGACGGAATCGGGAGGTAACCTTCAGGGAATCAATGGTAGTCAGTACGTCTTTTTTTATTTGCCTTATAGTAAAATGGAAGTAGACATTCCAATGATCTTTTCCCAGCCCACCAGTGAGATGCCTGACCGGGGGGTTACACCCGATATTATGGTCAAAAAGACACAGGAGAATATTGCTCTGGGAACCGACCCCGTACTTGATGCTGCTCAGTGAGCAATCGAGTATCCGTCTCCAAGGGGGCATTGATTCGACCATCGATATGATCAGGAATGGGCTAAATCCATTCCTGATCATTGACCGTCATTTCATGTTCGATGGCTCCGGTATGCTTAGTCGACTTGGGTTCGATGAGCATTAGCCAGACCTCTTCGCCATTGGTGCGGGGCCGGTGTTCCACGCCTTTAGGAATCACCAAAATTTCTCCTGGGCCTATTTCTACCGTCCGATCGCGGAAATCCATGATCAAGGTTCCTTTTTTCACCACAAACAATTCGTCTTCTCCTTCGTGGCTATGCCAAATCATTTCCCCTTGCACCTTAGCCAATTTGACATACTGATCATTGAGCTCCGCAATGATCTTGGGAGTCCAATGCTCGTTGAATTGAGTGTATTTTTCAGAAAGATTGATGCTATCCATATTCGTTAATTTTAGCTGAATTACTTAAGAGGTTCGTCACAGCCCTGACAAAGTAGTAAGAGCATTGTAGACGCTTTTTCAATGGAAAGGCTTAATTTAACTTTTCGATACTTTTTACCCAACTTAAAACCCACCTTTATGTCCCTCCGTAGTCTTTTATGCCTCTTACTGGCTTGGAGTAGTGTCAGTCTCACCGCTCAGACCCAGCTAAACCTGGAGCTGTCTTTTCAAAGCGATCCGGCAAAAAAATACTCTATCGTTGTACCTACCAGCTACAACCCCGCCAACCCGGCCAAGTTGATGCTCGGGCTACATCCTTTCAATACCAACCGCTGGAGTGGACAAACATGGTGTGAATATCTCAACGAATTTGCCGAAACCAACAACCTCCTTCTACTCTGCCCAGATGGTGGCGACGACGGTCGTATCGATGATCCGATTGATACCGCTTTTACCAGTCACCTGCTCGACATCATCGGCGACTCCTATACCATCGATAATGATAAAGTCTATGCCATGGGTTTTTCCTGGGGCGGTCGTACCACTTATAGCTATGGCCTGCGTAATACACATCGGCTCCACGGCTTTATGCCCATCGGAGCAGCTACTAATGGACTCAGTATCAATAGCGTAGCTATGAATGCGGAAGGACAACCATTTTACCTCATCCACGGCAGCAATGATAGCCCTAATAGCAATTTTACTCCGTTTATAAACTTACTGGAAGCCAATGAAGCTATTGTCAATTCCAAGCTGCTTTCCGGTGTTGGCCACACTATCGACTTTGCCGATAATCTTGCCATCCTCAGCGAAGCTTATCGTTGGATCGACTCGGTCAATTGCGCTAAAACCACTACGGGAACCACTGCTATAGCATCCGAAAACCTGCAATGGTCCGTTGGCCCTAATCCTTTGGCACTTGGTGATAATCTATGGCTGTCTAATGGGCAAGATACTGCTGGTCCAAGTGAAATGGCCTGGTACGATATTCAGGGAAGATTGCTTTATAAGCAAGGTATCGAAGGTGGTAATAATCCTGCGGTGATAAAAATCCCGGTACAAGCGGAAGGGGTTTACTTTCTAATTCTCCAAAACGAAAAAGGCCAGCACGAAGTACATCGGCTCGTAGTTCAGCAATAAGGAGTTCGTAAAATTTGCACCTTAAATGAGGTACTAAAAGATCTCTTTTAGTAGGGAAAAACGGTAGTTTAACTCTTGGCTGTCCAATTCATACTCCAAGATCAGCACTGGATTATCGTCTACATCTGTATCCATTCCCGAACCGAGGAACTCGACTCCTTCCGGGCTGAGGTAGGTAAATGTTTTTGCTTTAAAGCCTAAATCGCCCCCTATGCAAAGCACTTCGATGCCTCGATTTTCCAATTCCACTAGTTGTGGATAAACAGCTTCGTAAAAATTATTAGGGTTCACGCAGTAGAAACAATCTCCCAGTTTCCCATTCGCTACCGTTTCGATTTGGCTCTCCAAATCTTCATTTCCATACATCCAAATCATTTTGTGGTGCAGTAGAATCAGGTGCGAAGAAGCGGATAAGGTATCTGTTACCGCTTCGATCATTGCCAGTTGCTCCCCTACCATATTGCTAAGACTATCTTGGGTGTCGAGCACCAAAAAGGTAATACCGTCGCGATGGTAATGGTAAAAAGGAGGCCTCTGGGTATACTCTTCCACCAGGTCCAGATCGGCGTAATCGTGATTGCCCAATGCAAGGAGGGTATTGGGATCAGCGAGGTTAAAAATATTTTGGAGAGAGTCCATCGTTGGTCGATCGGCGGAGCTATCCAGTGCCAGGTCGCCGCCGAGTAAGAGGAGGTCATAAGCACTATAATCGACACGGGTGAGGGCGGGGTTAAACTCGGGGTTACTATTCATCCGGGTATGAGCCAGATGGAGCATTTGTAAGGGCTCTCGGGGGCTGGGCTCTGGAAATTCATCTTCAGTGCTACAGCTAGCGAGGACCAACAGGAGTAGAAAATATAGTAAGGAACGAGGATGCATGCTTTTTTTATTTCAAATGAGGTCTTCAACCAACCACTGCCGATTGAGCGCGCTCTATATTAACAGAAAACAAGGCAGATGGTCCGGGGTTCCGCGAGGGATTCCGGTCTTTTTTATTAAGCTTTCTCCAAATCGACGAGAAAGAAACAGTGGAAAACTATAAAAAATAGAATTCCCATTTGGACTTCTAAAATACACTCCGTCAACATTGACAACAATAATAAGGCACTATAAAAGGCCGCGATGTATTTTTTCTGCCGCAAGGCCAGCCATAGCGGAGGCAATACATTGAGCAATAATAGTAAAAGTCCAACTAGGCCCAGGGCCAGGGTCGTTTGCAAATATTGATTATGGGCATTAAAATGGGAATCCAAGGCCTTTTTGATCCCATCCCGCTCATACAAACGATCGAGTTGATCCTGCACATCTCCCGTACCATGCCCCAAAAGCGGTGCCTCCCCAATCAACTCCATACTCGCGCCCCATACCGCCCAACGTACATTTCCCGTCGCTTTAGGATCATTGATTTCTTGATAGGCCTCTTTAATCCGTTTTTGAGTCGTCGGAATCATCCAGGTCAGCGTAGCCACGAGCAATACTCCACCTATTAAGCCTAAAACGGCTAATCCCATTTTTCGCTGCGAAAGCATGTACGACAAAAAGCTAATGGACAACAAAAAGAGCAATAAAAGCAATTGCATCCGCGCGGTAAGTAAGACCATAAAGACCACGAAATATAAAAAAAGTACGCTCCGCCCAGCTAGGGCCTGCCAAGTCAATCCATCGCGATTGCGCGACCATTCTTCCAATAATAGAAAAAGCACCAAATTGAGATAGATGGCGATATAGGTGGGGTGGGCATTGATGTGCTCACTGAGGTATTTGTAATAAAAGCTATTGAGGCCCGTCTGCCAATAAAAAACGATTGCGGCTCCATAGGCATAAAGCGTCGCGACTAAACAACCGAGGATAAAGCTTCGGAGGATGGTACGACGTGCTTCTTGTTGGAGTGGAATTGCAAAAAAGATGGGTGGCAGGAGTAGATAAGACAGTTTGGTTTCCAGATCGAACCAAGCTTCGGGCATATTTTCGGTGTAGGAAAGGCCCAAAAGGTGGAGCCCATAAAAAGCGATGATCAGTAAGGGCCAACGCCCGAAGGCCAGACGGGGATAACGCCAGGGGTAGCCTCCGGCCAAGCCATTGAGGCCAATGCCTACTAAAGCCAATACCGAAATACGGGGAAATGGCAAGAGCCAAAATGCAAACAGCACCAACAAATAAACATGAATTTGCTGGTGCTGCTGCTCCGTTAGGATCATTGTAGATGCTTATGAATAACTTAGGAAAGTCGCTGCTTGATTTCTACGATCTCATAAGCTTCGATCATGTCACCTACTTTGATATCATTAAAGTTTTTGATGGTGATACCACATTCAAAACCATTCTTCACTTCTTTCACATCATCTTTAAAGCGCTTGAGGGAAGATATTTCCCCGGTTGCACCTTCCTTGATGGGGAAGACTACGATACCATCGCGAATGATCCGTACTTTGGAATTCCGAGAAATCGTTCCTTCTATAACCTGACAACCTGCAATCGTACCAATCCGGCTGATTTTGTAGGTTTCGCGAACTTCCACTTGAGCCACCACTTTTTCTTCCTTGGTAGGTTCAAGCATCCCTTCGATGGCCATTTTGATTTCTTCGATGGCTTCGTAAATAATGGAGTAGGTTTTGATCTGTACGCCTTCGCGTTCTGCCAGCTTACGTGCTCCCAGAGAAGGACGCACTTGGAAACCAATGACGATGGCATCTGAGGCAGAGGCCAAAAGTACATCGGATTCGATAATCTGACCAACTGCTTTGTGGATCACGTTGACCTGTACCGTCTCGATAGACAATTTGATCAAGGAATCGGAAAGGGCCTCAATCGAACCATCCACATCACCTTTTACGATGAGGTTAAGCTCTTTAAAGGTTCCGAGTGCCAAACGACGACCGATTTCATCCAAGCTGATCCGTTTGCTAGCCCGAGTGGCTTGTTCCCGAGCGATTTGCGAACGGCGAGAGGCCACTTGACGCGCTTCTTGTTCGTTGTCCATCACTTTGAAGGATTCCCCAGCTTGTGGGGCACCGCTCAAACCGAGCACTAATACTGGATTGGAAGGGCCAACTTTCTTGACCTTTTTACCACGTTCATTAAACATGGCTTTCACCTTACCAGAATGGCTTCCTGCTAATACGGGATCACCAATTTTCAAGGTTCCGGTTTGTACCAATACTTTGGTAACGAATCCGCGGCCTTTATCGAGCGAGGCTTCAATCACCGCACCGATAGCCGGACGGTCTGGATTGGCCTTGAGATCGAGTAATTCTGCTTCCAAGAGGATTTTCTCCAACAATAGATCAATATTGGAACCCGTCTTGGCTGAAATATCTTGCGACTGGTAACTTCCGCCCCATTCTTCTACCAAGAAGTTCATAGAAGCCAACTCTTGCTTAATGCGTTCCGGTTGTGCTCCATCCTTATCCACCTTGTTGATGGCGAAGATGATGGGAACCCCGGCTGCTTGAGCGTGACTAATTGCCTCCTTGGTTTGAGGCATGATGCTATCATCCGCAGCGATAATGATTACCGCTACATCCGTTACTTTCGCACCCCGTGCCCGCATCGCCGTAAAGGCTTCGTGACCCGGAGTATCGAGGAAGGTAATTTTCTTTTTCTCCTCTCCTACTTCCACTTCATAGGCACCGATGTGCTGGGTGATTCCCCCGGCTTCTCCTCCGGTTACATTGGCAGAGCGAATGTAATCCAATAGAGAGGTTTTACCGTGGTCAACGTGCCCCATCACCGTTACGATTGGTGCGCGAGGATACAGATCTTCAGGATCATCGATGATTTCTTCTTCTTCTGCAACTTCCTCTTCGGCCGTGATAAATTCTATTTCATGGCCAAATTCTTCCGCTACCAATTCGATAATCTCTGCATCCAGACGTTGGTTGATCGATACGATAACCCCTAAGTTCATACAAGTAGTAATTACTTGCGAAACGGGGACGTCCATCAAGCTAGCCAATTCGGATACGGAAACAAACTCGGTCAATTGGAGCTTACCCGTTTCTTTAGCCGCGTCGAGTTGTTCTTGCTTTTCACGGATTCTTTCCCGGTTGTCCCGACGCAACTTCTGCCGCGTCTTCTTGCCTTTGCCCGACATACGGGCCATTGTCTGCTTGATTTTCTCGTCGATCTCTTTTTGAGAAACCTCCCGAACTTCATCGCGTTTCTTTCCACCACCACGATTACCACCGCGGCCACCATGACCTCGATTGTCTCGATTATTGACCTGAGTAATGGCGACCTTTTTACGCTTGCGCTTGCGCTTCACGACAGAATCACCAGACCCTGGAGGCTTGTTGGTAGAGCCCGAGGAAGAAGAACTTCCGGGAGTAGCACCGGGTGCTTTCTCCACTTTTTTCTTTTTCTTCTTGGGCTTCTTTAATTTATCTGTATCGATTTTACCGAGAATCTTTAAGCCCTTGAGTTGGGGCGTTTTAGCTCGGATCATTTCATTTTTGTTGGCAGAAGCTGGTGGTTTAGGAGCATCACTCTTACTTTCTGGAGTCTTAGCCTTTTCTTTCGGCGCAGGAATATCTTCCTTCTTCGCTTTGGGAGCAACAACTTTTGGCTCCACTTCCACTTTTTTCTTCTCTTCCTTTTTCGCCACGGGAGCTTCGACCTTCACCTCTTCTTTTACTACTTCAGGAGTAGGTGGTGGAGTAGGCTCTTCTTGCTTGGGCTTGGCTTCTTCTTCCACAGGAGCCTTTTCCTTGGGCGTTGCTTTGGGAGCATCCAAATCAATCTTACCCATCACTTTGAGGCCTATTTTGGGTTTCTCCGAAGTTTCTTCTTCCACTTTAACTTCAGGTTCTACCACGGGAGCTTCAGCCACTACCTCTGGTTCTATTACCACAGGAATTTCTTCCACGACTTCTGGCTCAGGCTCAGGTTCGGGTGTAGCTTCCACTACTGGTGGAGGAGGAGGTGGTGGCGGAGGAGGGGCCGTCTCTTTAGGAGCCGCAACTACTGGGGCTTCTTTAACGGGAGTTGGAGGAGTCTCCTTCTTAGGAGCATTATTCATCCGGTTACCGATGATCAGCTGGTCTGCTTTTTCCTTGATAGCCACCGAATTCTGGAACTCCTTGAGGAGTTGCTCATACATCTCGTCCGTAACCTTGGAAGTAGGTTTATTCTCAATGTCGAAGCCTTTGTTGTGCAAATGCTCGACAATGGTACTAGTACCGACGTTTAATTCTTTTGCTATCTTAATTAACCGTTTTGCCATTCTGCTTTTTTATTTCCGCTTAGCAACAGAAAGTTTTTAAAGAGACTTTGAGTGTTTGCTAACTCAGATATAGACTGCTAATTTCCTACAAAGTTAAAGGAAAAGTCCTATTCCTTCGGTTTTCAAACAAAAAGATATTCAATTAATTCCCTCCCATAGGCACTGTTTTTACTTATTGAGCCATTTCTTCGGAGAGAATACCAATTACCTCGTCGATGGTCTCCTCTTCAAGGTCGGTACGGCGAATCAACTCTTGGCGGCTCAATTCGAGTACTGAGCGAGCGGTATCGCAACCGATTTCTTTGAGGGCATCGATGATCCAAGCATCGATTTCATCTGCAAATTCTTCTAATTCAACATCATCGATTTCTACTTCTTGCGTATTACGGAATACGTCAATTTCGAATCCAGTGAGTCGACTAGCCAACTTAATATTCGTTCCACCTTTTCCAATGGCCAAAGATACTTGGTCGGGTTCGAGGTAAACCGAAGCACGCTTGTTGTCCACATCGAGGTCGATCGTATTAACTCGTGCAGGCGTAAGCGAACGTTGGATAAAAAGAGAGGTATTATTAGTAAAGTTGACAATATCAATATTTTCGTTGCACAGCTCGCGTACGATTCCATGAATCCGCGAACCTTTCATTCCTACACAAGCACCTACAGGATCGATACGATCATCGTAGGATTCTACTGCAACTTTAGCACGTTCGCCCGGTAGGCGTTCGATGCGTTTGATGGTAATCAGACCATCCTCGATTTCGGGAACTTCCGCCTCCATGAGTTTTTCGAGGAAGCTAGGATCGGTACGGGAAACGACTACAACAGGGTTATTGTTCTTCATTTCCACACTTTTGATCACCCCGCGAACCATATCTCCTTTGCGGAAGAAATCGCCACGGATCATTTCGTTACGCGGCAAGATCAATTCGTTGCTCGTTGAATCGTCGAGAATGAGGATTTCGCGTTTGAGGATTTGGTGAACTTCCCCCATTACGATATCGCCCACACGCTCTGAATACTTCTGGTGGATTTCGTCTTTTTCCAACTCCATGATCCGCGAGATCAAGGTCTGACGAGCAGCCATAATAGAGCGACGACCAAAATCTTCGAGGTGCAATTGTTCATAGCACTCTTCTCCGATTTCATAATCTTCATCGATTGATAAAGCTTCAGAAATAGACACTTGGCTACGATCATCCAATACCTCACCATCCGGTACGATTTCGCGTACCCGCCAAAGCTCAAGGTCACCTTTCTGTGTATTAACGATGACGTCAAAATTTTCGTCAGAGCCAAATTTCTTGCGTATCAATGTGCGAAATACATCCTCCAAGACCCTAACCATGGTAGGTCGGTCAATATTTTTTCCGGCCTTAAATTCCGAGAATGTATCAACAAGGTTCATCATAACACGAAAAATTTAAAATGATATTTTAACGATTGTTTTTGTTATCTGTGCTACCGGTATTTCGGCCTGCACGGTTTCTTTAACTCTTTTTTTTCCGACTTTCTTCTTTTCTACCCACTCTAGCGTAACGTTTTCGTCGGTAACTGCGATGAGCGTCCCCACCTGCTTGCCTTCTTCCGTACTTACTTCGACCTTACGGCCAATGTTTTTACGATACTGCCGCAAAAATTTTAGTGGTCGACTAATCCCTGGAGAAGATACCTCTAGGACATATTTCTCACTTAGCCAACCTTCCCGGTCGATATGCTCTTCCAAAAAACGGCTAATCTTACGGCACTTTTCAAAGGTGACTTGTGAATCGCTATCAACGAATACTTCCAATTTATTGTTGATGCCAAGCTTCAGATCTACGAGAAAAAAATCGTCGAATTCGGGTTCCTGAAACTTCTCGGCGAGCAATTGCGGTATGGTTTGTTCAATCAAAAGGATACAGCGTTACTAAAAATAAAAAGAGGGAACATTTCGTGTTCCCTCCCTCGCGAGTTAGAATTGTTGCAAATATAAGGGATATTTTGCTCATATGCAATACCTTTGCGCCACCGAAAGTGGTTATTAGATAAAGCTTTGTGCCTCTTGAACCCTTTATCAGGCCAACTGTTTCTTTTTAACTAATCAAAGTTGCAGATAATGTGGGGCAATAAGGCGAATTTTGAGAACCAGCAATACTGGCGAGTCAAAGAATACAAGGCCTTTAACTAGTCCAAGCTTGTTTGCAACTTGAATTCATATAAGGGATCATAGCATCCCAATTCGGTGAAGTTTAGAAAATTAAAGAAGATATGCATATTGACGATTTGCTTCAAAGGGCCCTCCAAAGGGATTTTCTCAGTGCAGAAGAAGGCGTTTTCCTATTTGAACAGGCTCAAACAGCCGAGTTGATGTATGTTGGTAATAAAATGCGCCAGCATCATGTGCCAGGGAATACGGCCACTTGGATCATCGACCGCAACTCAAATACGACTAATGTCTGTATTGCCAATTGCAAATTCTGCAACTTCTACCGTCGCCCAGGTCACGACGAATCTTATATCACCACGATTGAGGAGTACAAGCAAAAAATTGAGGAGACCTTTGCCTTTGGAGGCGAACAGCTTTTGTTGCAAGGTGGCCACCACCCCGATCTGGGGCTACAGTATTATGTAGATCTGTTTAAGGAGTTAAAATCACTTTACCCCAACCTAAAATTACACGCCCTCGGGCCGCCAGAAATAGCGCACATCGCTAAGTTGGAAAAAGCCAGCCATACCGAAGTACTCAAAGCGCTGAAGGAAGCAGGCCTAGATTCCTTGCCAGGAGCCGGGGCAGAAATCCTCAGTGATCGGGTCCGCCGATTGATCTCTAAAGGTAAATGTGGTGGACAAGAGTGGCTAGATGTAATGCGTGCCGCTCATCAACTTCACCTGACGACCTCGGCCACTATGATGTTTGGCCATATCGAAACGAACCTCGAACGCATGCAACACTTTGTGGATCTGCGTCAGGTGCAATCAGAGAAGCCCGAGGATGCTAAAGGTTTTCTTGCTTTCATCCCCTGGCCTTTTATGGATGAAGATACCATCCTAAAGAAGATCAAACGAGCCCGCAACTCTAGTACGCCAGACGAATATATTCGCATGATCGCTATGAGCCGGATTATGCTCCCCAATGTGGTCAACGTTCAGGCTTCTTGGCTAACGGTGGGAAAACAAACCGCACAGGTTTGCCTACATGCCGGGGCCAATGATTTCGGAAGCATCATGATTGAAGAAAATGTAGTATCCGCAGCCGGAGCAGCCTTCCGCTTTACGGCTGATGGTATCCAACAGGCAATCGCTGATGCAGGCTTTGAACCACGCCTACGCAACCAACAATACGAATTTCGCGAACTGCCCGATAATATCCGCCAACAAGAGCTGGATCGGAGCCAATTGATCGTGGATTAACACAAAACGAACTGCTATGTCAAATGCAAAGCTGACCAACATCGAAAAGGATAGTTGGGAACTCGCCGATGGCGAAGTAAAGAAAGAAGAGAACCCCGCAGCCTTTTTTATCCCTTCCTTACAATCTCGTCAGAGCCTTAACCCTGACGACAAGGTTAAATTGCTCTTGCGCATCCGGACGATCGATGATAATGACCAAGAGGAAGATCACGAGGAAGGAATGTGGATAATTATTCGGGAAAAGAAGGAGGATTATTACATCGGGGTTTTGGAAAATTCTCCCAGCTGTACGGACGAGATCAAACCGGGAATGCTCCTTCATTTCGAACCCCGCCACATCACTCAGATTCACATTATGAAGAAGTAGCCTGCTAGGCTGTGGCTTTTTTGCCACCCCGCCAAAGCATAACCAAGGCTATTAGGACTATTACTAGCCCCAAGAACTCACGAGTTAATTCAATGTGGGGCTCTTCGGCTTTCATGGTGCCTACGATAGATTCTGCCCCATCGCGAATCCAGTTTACAAAATCGGGTAAGAGACTCAATAGCCAAGCGATGCTCACCGCAAAAAGGAGGTAAACCACGATCTGAAAATATTTACCAAAGGCGGCGAGTCCGTACATCAGGGCTACGGCTCCGTAAAGGATCACCCAGCGCCAAGGGTCAGGATCATTGAGTTGAAAGTAGGCAAAAAGTACAAAAACCGCTGCTACGATCAAGTTGGGCCATTTAACTAAGATTCCATTCATTTTCAAAAAGCTTTGCGCCAGCTTAAATTGGGAATAAGCCCCAGTTGAAATTGATCGACGACCTCCTGGCGTAAGGCATCGTAGTAGCGAAAGGCGAGGTTCTCCTGTCCTGTCGCGTTTTGCAAATCGAGGGCCCAGGTAGAACTACTGCCATTTTTATCCTTGCGGAAATACAAACGAAAATCCACCTTAAAGACATCCGGTAGTTTTTCGGTAAAAGCGCGAGTCTCATCGAATACCGTGAGGCCCATTTCTTGCGACGTTGCCACATCGATGGGGGTTTCCCAAAAGCCACCGAGATAGCTTAGCCGCAGATTGAGGCCTAGGGTCCGTTGGCGGCCTTTCTTTTCGCTGACAAATTCTTTTCCTCCGGTTAAGTTGACGACGTAGTTGCCATTAAAACGCGTATTTCGCCATTCCTCTCCCACCTGATATTGAGATTCGTAAAGACTAGCATTTAGTAAATAGTAATAATTATTGCTGATAAAATGTTGCCAAGTCACTTCTAAACCATAGTTGCGCCCCAGCCCGGTATTGGTAAAAGCTACCGTTGGGGTGATAAAAGCTTCTAGCAGATTGAGGGAGGAATAAACGGTATTTCCTTCGCGTACTTCTGGTACATCAAAAAGGCTTTGGTAGTACAACTCGGTTTTGAGGCGAGTGGAGGAGCTTGCCAGCCATTGATGAGAGAGTACCAGGTGCTGGGCCTTCGTCAATTCTAGGTTGCGATTGGCGGGCAGTGCTTCGAGAAAATAGAGTTGTGCTTGTTGCAATTTGCTATGTAAGCCATAGGCCAGCGTCCATTGTTGTTTGCCTTGTTTCCAACTGAGCGCCAAGCGAGGTTCGAAGGCATTGGTATTATTGAAGGTATATTGGGTAAAATGTAGGCCTGCATGTAGTTCCAAATTGGTCGCTGACCAAAAGAGGCGGGTGCTTGCGTAAGGTTGGAGCAACCAGCCAGTACCGGCACCGGTAAAACGGGCAGAGCCCGGGCTATTGGAAAATACTTCTTGATCGATGAAGCTACTGCGGATGCCTATTTGCCAGCGCCACCAAGGCAGGGGCCGACTACTCCAAGTGCTGTGGAGGGCTAGTTTACTATCGCGTAAGGTATCATTTTCTATCAATGCTCCTTCAAAATCAGGGTTGAAGATCGTTCCGGTACGAGTTTTTTCAAAAGCGGAATAAGCCAAGACTGTTCGCCAACTGCCTGCTGAACCAAAGGCCAGGTTATGCGTAGCGCCCAATACGCCCATCCGGGCATGATGATCAATATCAAAACGATCTTTTTGAAATTCCCATAAGCTGGTATCCCGGGGAGATTCAAAAATATTGCTACTCAATCCACCCATTCCAAAAATGCTAAAACTTCCGGCCTTCGCCGTTGGCAATTTAAGATTAAAGGAAAGGTCTTGAAAACCGATGGCCTCATCACCCAAATCAACCCCCATGGCAGAAAGAATACCTAGCGTGGAGTATCGATAGTTGACCAAAAAGGAGGCATCCGAGTTTTTGGAGAAGGGGCCTTCCGCTGCTACATCAATACCTATCAAACCAATTTGGCCCGTAAATTCGTATTGCTCGCTATTACCGCTCCGCAAACGCATGTCCATCAAGCCGGAAAGGCTATTACCATAATAAGCAGGAAAAGCACCACTGAGAAAAGTAGAAGTCCCGAGCAATTGAGCACTGAGGATATTGACTCCACCACCATTCGCCGTCGGCCGATCATTCGCCGTACCCGCCGTCGTCAGGTGATTAGGGTTAACGATTTCTACTCCTTCCAAGTGCCAAGCCATCCCCGAAGGGGAGTTGCCCCGGATAACCATATTATTTGCTTGATCATTACTATTGACCACTCCGGCATAACTAAATGCTAGTCGCGCGGGGTCATTAAAGGTTGCGGGAAAACGACGCGCTTCTTGTACTGTGATCGTCTGTTGACTAACTGGAGCGAGAGAACTTGGCGAATAGCTAGGAGCGTATAAAACCAGGGTTTCAAAGGTAGTGGGTTCGGGAGAAAGGCGAATGTCTAAGATCAATTCGCGCCCTGCTTCCAGCAATAATTCGGGATAGGCGACGGAGGTATAGCCTATATAAGTCACCTGCAAAGAACGATGGCCAACGGGAACTCCGCTGATTCGAAAATGGCCTGTTTCGTCGGTTTGGGCCCCGAGGAGTGGTTCTACATTCGATACGGTAACATTTGCGCCCACTAAGGCTTCGCCATTATCTGCATCGACGACTTGGCCGCGGATCGTTTGGGTGGGCGTCTGTGCCCATAAAGACCCAGAGCTAGCCCAGCTAGCGGTCAATAAAAGTAATATGGTATAGAGGCGAAGATGGAAAAGTAGTTGCATATAATGGTATTTGGCACAAATGGAATACCAAAATTAAGCAGTTCCTCGAATTTGAGCTATTTATAAGCCCATAATTCTTTTATTCAAATTCTCATCTGCCTTCCCCCCGGCAAAATCATCAAAAGCACGTTCGGTAACGGTAATCAAATGATCCTTGATAAACTGAGCACCTTCGCGGGCTCCTTGCGTCCCATCTTTGATACAACATTCCCACTCCAATACCGCCCAACCATCAAAATCGTATTGCGCCAGTTTGCTAAAGATACTTTTGAAATCAACTTGTCCATCGCCTAAGGAACGGAAACGACCGGGCCGATCGACCCAATCCTGATAACCACCATAAACACCAGAGCGCCCCGAGGGGTTAAACTCGGCATCTTTGACATGAAACATTTTAATGTGCTCGTGGTAGAAGTCGATATACTGTAAATAATCGAGTTGTTGGAGGACAAAATGGCTGGGATCGTAAAGAATTTTTACGCGTGGGTGATTGCCCGTTGCTGCTAGAAAACGTTCGAAGGTAACCCCATCGTGGAGGTCTTCGCCAGGGTGAATTTCGTAACACAGATCCACTCCTGCTTTATCAAAGGCCTTGAGAATCGGAAGCCAGCGACGGGCCAGTTCTTTAAAGCCACTTTCCACCAGGCCTTGTGGACGCTGAGGCCAAGGGTACATCGTATGCCAGATCAATGCCCCTGAAAACGTAGCGTGAGCACTTAGGCCGAGGTTTTGACTTGCTTTTGCCGCCCACTTCAACTGCTGCACCGCCCATTTGGTACGCTCGGCAGGTTTGCCATGTACCTCCTTAGGCGCAAAGGCGTCAAATTGAATATCGTAAGCCGGATGTACCGCAACCAATTGGCCTTGTAGGTGGGTAGAAAGCTCCGTAATCTCCAAGCCATAACTGGCCACTCGACCCAATAATTCTTTGCAATAAGTCTTGCTACGGGCCGCCTTGGCCAAATCGATCAAATGCTCCTCCCAAGTTGGGATTTGAATACCACGGTAGCCCAATGAGGCTGCCCATTCACAAAGGTGATCGAGGGTATCAAAAGGAGCTTTATCATCAACAAATTGGGCGAGGAAGATAGCTGGGCCCTGAATATTTTTCATTAATCGTATCGTTTCGTTAATCAATTCAAATTGGGATCAATTAAAATTTAACCCATTTCTGTTTGCTCTTGCTGGAGGCAACAACTTTTTCAATAAAGCGCATGCCTCGAATTCCATCTTCTACGGAAGGGAAATCTTGGTAAACGGCTTTGACTTTTTTACCCATCAGTTGGGCGCGTAAGCAGTAAGCGAAGTTGCGGTAAATATTGGCGAAGGCTTCCAAATATCCTTCGGGGTGTCCGGCGGGAATGCGGGTATGAGCCGCGGCGACGGGGTAGAGGCCGGGGCCTCCGGTTCGCAAGACCTCAAGGGGCTTATTCAACCAGCGCACGATCAAGCTATTGGGTTCCATCTGTGCCCATTCCAGCCCTCCTTTTTCGCCATAAATCCGAATCCGAAGGTTATTTTCTTCACCCGCTGCAATTTGGCTGGCATATAAAATACCACGAGCGCCATTATCAAATTGGAGCAATACACTCCCATCATCGTCGAGCCTACGCCCTTCTACAAAGGTGTGGAGGTCGGCGCAAAGGCGAACGATTTGTAAGCCAGAAATATATTCAGCCAGGTTTTCGGCGTGGGTACCAATATCTCCCATGGCCCCGGCAATACCAGAGCGTTTGGGGTCCGTTCGCCAGTCTGCCTGTTTTTGCTCGGAAGCTTCTAGTCGAGTGGATAACCAGCCCTGTGGATATTCCACGACGATTTTGCGGACTTTGCCTATCCGGCCTTTTGCTACCATGGCCCGGGCTTGCTTCACCATGGGATAGCCGGTGTAATTATGGGTGAGGGCAAAGAGTAAACCCGTTTTTTGCACCAACTTCTGCAAACGCTTAGCCTCTTTCATATCAAAGCAGAGGGGTTTGTCGCAAATTACTGCAAAACCATACTCCAAAGCCATTTTTGCCGGGCCATAATGCTGGTGATTAGGAGTAACGATGGCTACAAAATCCATCCGTTCGCCTTCTGGCAGTTCGCTCTCCCGCTTAATCATTTCGGCATAAGTACCATATACTCGATCCTCGGGTAAACGCAAGTCCTTTCCCGAAGCTTTTGATTTTTCAGGTTTGCTACTAAATGCTCCACAGACCAATTCAATTTCACCATCTAGGGCAGCAGCCATCCGGTGTACCGCTCCGATAAAAGCGCCACGGCCACCACCGACCATGCCCATCCGCAATTTTCTATTTTTCATAGTTCCTCTTAATTTTCATCAGTTATTGCTTCGACTTACTCTAGTCGATCGCGGAAAAAATAAAGCGCGCCAAAGGCAAAAATAAGGACAAAAGGAAATAAAGCTAGGTTGTCTAATGTAGCTTGCCCTGCTGCCAATTCTGCGGCATCGTCACTCAAGCCACTGGCAATGGCCTTAGCCTTTTCCGTATCCAACCATCCACCAATTACGGGCTGCCAAAGTCCTGCCCCCAGCATTCCCGCGCCTCCCATCAGACTCATTCCAAGAGCGCCCGTTTGCGGCAGGTATTCGCTCGTAAATCCAATCATGGTCGGCCAGAAATACATTACTCCTATTGCAAACAAGATAGCTGCTAGGTATACCATGGGTCCGGTGGCGATACTCATCAATCCAATTCCCAGCGTAGCAATTACTGCCGAGGCCAATAATACTCCGACCGGATTGAGTCGGTGTACGATGGGGCCAGCAAAGTAACGGCCAACCGCCATTAACCCGGTGACTAGGGCGAGGATCAACATGGGTTGTGCTCCAGCCTTACTCAAGATTTTTTCTACCCACTGTGCCGTACCTAGTTCGGTAGTAGCCGTCATGGTCATACAGAGGGCCATAAAGATGAACAAGGGAGAGGCGATCGACTGCAGATTGACGGAGGTGGAAGATTCGATATTTTCTTGCTCGGGAAACTCTCGTCCCAAAATCAAAAAACCATAGGCTAGAGTAGGTAAGATCATAATCGCGATTTGTGCTTGCCAGCCCATATCCATTCCCGTCATAAATTGGGAAACTAAGCTACCGATCACGATACCACCGGGAAACCATACGTGGAATTTGTTGAGCATGGTGGTTTTGTTGTAGGGATACATATTGGCGATGAGCGGATTACAAGCAGCTTCTACCGAACCATTGGCGAAGCCAATAAAGAAGGTAGAGATCAGCAATCCCCAGAAACCACCTGCGGTGATGGTAAGTCCCAGACCGAGTAGGTGAGCGGTAAAGGCTACCCACATCAGGTTTTTAGGCCCTACGGAATTGTAAAGCAAGCCGCCAAAAATGGTGGCGAGCGGAAAGCCCCAAAAGGCCATGGTATTGATCCAGCCGAGCTGGGTCCCATCCAATTGGAAGTCGGTGCCTAGTTGGGATAAGATTCCGGCGCGAATGGCGAAGGTCATAGAGGTAACGACCAGGGCAACACAGCTGGCGAAAAAAAGGCGTTGGTTGTTCGATTGAGACATGTTTTGTCGGTTTGTCGGTTATTTTTTCTCTAACTTCTTAATCTTGATATTTCTATACCACACAGGGTCACCGTGATCTTGTAGAGCGATGTGGCCTTTTTTATAAGTACCAAAGCCCTTCATCTCCGCAAATTTGCTGTTCTGAATTCTATTTTTCCAAGATTCATCCCAGAGCGAATAAGTTACTAATTTGCGGCCATTTAACCAGTGCTCGACTTGGCCATTATCCACCACTAGTCGAACTTTATTCCAAGAGCCCGCCGGAAGTACCGCAAGATATTCACATTCGATCATGTCGTATAAGTCGCCCGCTCGATGGGTGGCATATTTACCATCCGGGTGACAAGAATTATCGAGCACTTGCATTTCGGGGCCAGTTTGCCAAACATAATCATATTCTTCCGATTCCTGGACATTATACATAATCCCGCTATTTCCACAACTGCCAATTCGCCATTCGAGTAGAAGTTCGAAGTTTTCGTATTCTCCTTCGGTAATGATATCGCCACCATCGGCCGCCTGCCAGCCACCATCGTCTCTTTGGCGGGCATCGAGCATCAAGGCCTGGTCATCAATAATCCAACTTTTGCCTGTCTCCGATTTACCAAAGTTGCGCCAGCCCTTCGTGCTTTGGCCATCAAAAAGCAATTCCCAGCCCTCGGCTTTTTCAGCAGCGCTGAGACTGTTCATTCCTCCAGCGGCCGGAGGAGTGGTGCGGAAACCCGGAGTAGCCGTGGGAATCTGATTGAGGGTATACCAGGCCTCGGTAGACCATAGTTCATGCCCCAAGTCACTAACCGGACTTGATTGCAGCTGAACATAAACCAAATGCTTTTCCTTTAGGCCATCCAACTCCAAAAATACTCGCCGCCGATCCTCAGAGACGTTGATCGATTTGGGGCGAATAATCGTTTCATCCAATTTGGGGCCACCATATTCTTTAGTCGGTTTGTAGTACCATTGCTTGATCAGATAATCGCTGGCTGACCAGCCTTCTCTACTGCGTAGGGGTTCGGTAAATTCGATTTCGATACCATCGCTTTTGGCGCGTACGGCCAACATTTCGAAGGTAGATTCCTTATTATATTCCAATCGTTGTAGTCCATACCATAATTTACCGGTATGTCCCCAATTACCAGACGAGCCAATGCCTCCGGTATACAAGGCACCATCCGGGCCCCAGCAAATCCGATTGACTCCGGCTTCGAGGCCTTGAATAAAGCGGAAAACGGCACCTTGATATTTACCATTTACCTTTTCCACAAAAACGCGTTTGACGCCACCGTGGGTTACCTCCCCATGAATCATTTGACCTTGATAGGGACCGTGGTTAATGGCCAGCGGGGTGCTCGGCGAGTTGCCAATTTCATCCTGTGGCAACCAAACTACCGGTAGCGTTTCTTCTAAGGATGCCGTCCCTTCGGGATCTACAGAACGAGAGCCATACCAAGCGCCTTCTTGGACATGTACAATCTTGCAGGCGGGCAGCCAATCCCCTTGATTATCGGCCACAAAAAGTTCTCCATCTACTCCCACTCCAATGCCATTAGGCGTGCGGAGGCCATGGGCTAAAAACTCGTGGCTACCATCGGCGCGGGAAATTTTCAAGACCTTCCCTCGGTCAGGAATTTGGGGCGAAGTACTTGCTCCTCCGGGTTCAATGGCGGTAGCGAGGGTAGCATAAAAATAGCCGTCCTGATAAACGAGGCCAAAGGCAAATTCATGGAAGTTGGCAGATACTTGCCAGCCATTACAAACCGTCTGATATTCATCAATAATTTCATCGCCATCGTGGTCGATGAGTTTGGTCAACTCTTGTTTTTGCAGTACATAAATTTCGTCGTCAACCACCTTAAGTCCTAGAGGTTCAGCACATCCTTTAGCAATTGTTTTAACGCCAATTTTGGCGGGATCGCCACTGGCTACATTATCTAAGATAAAAATAGAGCCTGCTGCATCCCAAGTACTTACTACCATACGGCCATCGGAAAGGAAGTCCATGCCACCTACTTTGGGAGTAAAGATATCGGGACGAGCTTGCGATAAATCATAACTAGGATGAGGTTTCAATAGAGGATAGCCATCGCCGGGAATCCGCCGCGTAGCGGCCATGGGCAGGGCTCCTCCAACGGTGGTCTTTTGGTCTCGATGATGAATAAGAACGGTAGAAGGAACGGTACTAAACGTAGTTTCTCCCGGTGCTTTCCAGGCTAGGAAAAGTGTCTTTCCACCACCACCTTGGAAGTATTCCACTTGAAAGGGGTGATATCCTTTAGCCAGTGCTATTTCGCCGTATTTAGTTGTCGTACCATGAAAGCCATCATGGTCGATAACGACCTTGCCATCGATGGTCAGGCGAGAGCCATCGTCACTGGCTAAGGCAAATTCGTAGAGGCGATCTTCGGGGATGCGGAGGTAGCCATTAATGAGAAAAGCAAAATCGTTTTCCAAGCCTCTAAAGTCGCCACCTTCTGCGGCTACGGTTGGAAGTACTCCCGAATAAGTTGGCGTATCATTGGGGTTGATATCGGCAAGTTTGCTAATGCTATTATTGGCATAGACAAAGACTTTGGCGATACTGCCGGGGAAAAGCATATTTTCGTCGAGGCCTTCGATAGCGGGCTCTAGGTCCAGCGAAGCGAGGTCTTGATTTTGCTGCGGGTCGTTGGCCATAGTTTCTTCCTCTTCTGCATCAAGCTCCATGATATACTCCACCATGGCCTTGATATCAGCATCGTCCAATTCAGGATGAGCATTCATCAATTGCTCCCCCCAAACGCCACCGCCACCTAGTTTTACTTTCTGCACTAGCATGCTCACATTTTGCGCCGTATTACGATATTTTTTGGCCACTTCTACATAGGCCGGACCGATAGTCTTGCGGTAAGTATTGTGACAGGTTTTACAATCATTACGAGCAATGAGTTGATATCCCTTCGGACGTTCTTCCTCTTCCGTCGTTGACATTTGATAGCGACTCTTTAGTAGAGGGTATTTGGTAAACCAGCAGGTCAGCTGAGTACTGGCTTGGCCATTGAGCCAAAGCCGAGCATCTAGGTCTACTCCGCTCACCTTTCCAAGTTCCCGAGGACTAGTATTGAGTACCTCTAAGTTCCCATCTGTCTCTACCTGCTCCGTACTGGCAACAGAACTCATGTTCGTTTTTAAACCCAATTCCTGACCACTTTCCAATCCTTCCACGGTAAAAATTCGCTCAAAACCACTTTGCCCATTCTCAGATTCAACATATTCCGGCTGCTCGCTGATTTGTACTTTTTTCCCTTGCCCCAGATCGAGTTCGTAACGCAAGGCGACTTTACCATCTTCTAAAACATGGCCTTTATACTGAGCGGTTAAGGAGCGTTCTTCGCCATTCTCGCGCAGAAGCCAGGGCTCAGCATGTTCATTGATAAAATAGGCATCACCAATGCTGGTGGGTTGTGGGCCGTGGGTGGTCGTATAAACCGCACCGTCAAAATTGACGAAGCCACGCCAAGCCTTATAAAACGTTCCGCGATCGGCGCTATAGGCTACCCAAAGATTGTCGTGAAGGGCCATGGTGACCATACGGGCTTGGGAATCGAGTACCGAACGAAAAACCCAAGGGTTGTGAGGTCGATCAGCATCCCAATGATTGTTTTGCTCCACTACTTGGTCCGTAGGCTCTGTAGTACAGTTTTGCAGGAAAAATACGGCTAATAATACCGTACAGAAGAGGAGGGATTTTCTCATTAAATATGCACTTATTGAAGTAATTACACTAAGGTAGAAAAAAAAGGGTTTATTTTATTTTTTTGAGAAAAACAAAATATTAATCTAACACTTGGCTATTATACCAATAAGATAGGGGAATACCGCTTTATTCCTTTAAATATTCTCGGACCATGGCAAGGTATTCCGTACAGCGATCAAGACCATTTTCGGAGAGGGCATTGGAGGGTACTTTTTGTAATAAATCGCTGGCCTGTAATAAGCTTTTTTCCATTAATTGCAAGGTTCCTTTTTCGCCCAAATCACCTTCGCCAGCAGCTAATTGGCGGGAAAGCGCAACGGCATAGTTGAGGTGAATATAGGCGAGGTTTTCCTTCTGCCAATCATACAATTCGATGTATTCTTGAGCCTTATCGGCCAATTGAATCAGTTGTTTTTGGACTGTAATCAAGGTGTCCATCGCATCCCCATATTGTAGTTCTTTTTCCACATCGGAGAGTCGGATAAATCGGTCCATATAGCTCTGCCCTAGGGCTTCGGCATTGGCCGTACTGGAAATGTAGCGATAGCTTCGATCAAGGCTTTCTAAGGTCCGTTGGTTTTTGTCTTTTTGCCAGTACTGAGCCAAAGAATCGGTTAAATTCCAGCAGGGAGGAGTAGGAAACAGATCAGTAGTATCCGAAGGGTTTTGGAGAAATTGATCCGGGCTTCGTGGGCAGTCGACCAATTGCCAAAATGGATCGGCAGGCAGGTGATCGAGTAAAAATTGGGCGGGGGAACTGCAATAGTAATAGTTAAAATCGCGGCGGTAGTATTGCTCTGGGTTAGCTGCGTAATTGGAGGCCCAGGTGACGTCAATGAGCTGCCATTGCCCATCCGGCTGGACTGCATTCCAAACATGATCGGGGGCTGCCATGGAAGGTGGAATGCCCGGCCGCGACTTGCTATAGCCAGAAACGGTTTCGCAATCTAAACCTGCTTTTTCGCTCAGGGCGGCAAACAAGCAGGCATAGCCTACGCAGACTGCGGTTCGACGTTGTAGGGTGATGCTGACATCAGTTCGATTATCGAGTTCAAATTGGCGGCCTTCGTCGTAGGTGATGTTGTGGGCGACCCAGGTAAAGATGCGACGCAGGCGAGAGGCTTTGGAGGGGTTATCGGCGAAAAGGTAAGCCGCCACTTGGTCAAGGCTTTGGTCGCGTTCTTGGGGGGCGGCGAGGGCATAGGCATCATCAGCTTCATATTGCGCGGCGAGTGGGCCGAGCCCTAAAATGCAGCATACTAAAGGTAAAATCAGACGTAGGAATTGGATCATAATTTAAGTATTAGTAGACCGACAGCAGCTATGTTACTTCGCTTTTTTTTTTAAACCTATGACTGGTCCGTAAGGTTCGAAAAGTGAGCTAAAAAAGGAATTTCCACCCTTTAAAAGTTAAAATTCTAACATTAATTGTTGTGACAGCTTAAAAAAACGAAAAATATCTGTTTAAATATGTAGAAAATTGCTTTTCAAGTAGTTAAGGTCTCCCTTTCCTTTTTTGCCCCATAAAACCGGAACACGAGCCTAAGCTCCTAAAACATTACATTTTAGTAGTTCTAATTTGCCTAAAATTGGGCTTCCGGCTACTTTTTTCCTTCCCCTGCCCTTCAATCCACACCTCAAAATAACAACTTAAGCACACCCCCGTCGTGACGGTATTCCAGCGCTAAAAAAGTGGCCAAATCTTGAACCTTTTGCCAAAGGCGCTGAGGAGCCGTTTTCCTCGAAAAATCAGGGAAAAATGGTCTAATTTTTGGATTACACCTTAATGTATTACAGCAAACATGCCGGTAGCAACCCCCTACCCGAAGAGAAAAAACAAACTAGATCACATGAACTTTCGCCTCCTACAGCTCCCGATATCCCTCTGCCTACTGCTCTGCGCTCTACTTTGCATCCCGAAAGCCGTGGCACAAGTCCCGCGCAGTTCTAAGATCCTCAACAACAACATTGCCCAGCGAGCCGAGCAATTACTCCAGCATCATCTACCACTTTTCGATTCGCCACTCCTGGATGGTTCCCAATTGGAATTGACTAACCTCGAACAGTTTTTGAATACCAAACTGTTCCAAACCGAATTGCTCAAAGACAACTGGTACTCCAGCAAAATTTCCCAGCTAAAAAGTCAAACCGGTGTGCAATTTGGCGCAAGTTATCAGCACAACGAATATTGGTCGTTTGATGATACTTTTGAGAACGATGCCAGGTTTCGAGTTGGCCTTGATTTCGATTTGCTGGAAAACGGGCTCATCCAAAAATCCGTAACGCTCAAACGATTGCGAAAGGATCAGGAGATTCATCAAAAAGAATCGGTGCTCAACAGTCGAAATCGAGATTATGCTTTTCTCTACAATTGTTTGATCTATAATTTCAATCGGGAAAAAATTGCGCTACTTCAGGAGCGCATTCCCTTTTTACAGGAATACGTTCGCTTGCTCTACGAGCTCTACTTCGCCCATGAGATGTCCTACGATCAGATCATCGATCAGAAGAGTAGGCTCAAGGAAGCAGAAATCATGCTGGCAGCAGCAGAGCAATTTAACGAAGCACTCCAACAGGAAATCGGAGGAGAAAATATTGCACTGCTAGCCACCGACCAATTGCCCGTAGTACAAATCGAAGTGGAACAATTGCTCGACCCCTCCGACATGAACGAATACCAACAAGCACTCCGACAACTGAAAAATGAACGCATCGACCTGACGCACAACAAGCGTATGGAAGCGAGGCTCAATGTCTTTGCCCGGTACAACTACGGAAGCATCCGTACCTCGACCAGTGGTCAACAAGATTTCACTTCTTTTGGGATGACCTTCAGAACGCCGATCCAGTTTAAGCGGAAGTTCTCTTCCGAGATGGCACAGTACGAAAAGGCCATGGTCGACGAAGAGATTTCTGAGGTCTGGTACAATCGGGTCAAAGAGATCATGATCTACTACGAAGAGTACCAGTATAAGCTAAAGCAATATTCAAATTTCCTCCACAAAGTTTTTCGCCTCGAAGAAAAGCTGCGGGTAGAAAAAGTACTGATCGATAGTCGCCAGGATATCCACTCGCCAATGAAAGCGATTCGCCACCTCGACAACAATCAGGCGGTCAATTACGAATTGCTTCATCTCAAGCAACAGCTCTATTTGCTCTTACTCAAAATCCATCTGCGGGCTTTTCAAAATGAATTTACCCGCTGCCTCATACCGCTCGACTTTTCGGACGAACACAAAAAACTCAAAGGCCAACGCTTTGTCAAACTAGGCACCTCGAATGATTTTCAACTCGACCCAGAATACTTGATCAAGTATTTGCAAAAAAACGAAATCGACCAAGTCTTGATCGACCAAAGCAGTGGTACTGCCAAGCAATGGATGGAAATCTTACACGCCGAAGGTTTCGAAATCTTTTGTTCGGAAAATACTCAAACCTCTTTGCCCACCAATTTGCAAACCAGCTTGAGCGGTCAATACCGCAAGCTCAATACTTCGGGCCAGTTGATGCTTTCGAGTGTCGATGGCATTGGTGGACAAAGTCAAATTCAATTGACCAAAGTACCCGATCAGATCTTTGAAAATCGCAATGAATTGGAACGTTGGATTCAGTTGGAAAGTCAAACCAGCGGTACTGAATATTTTTTATTCGAAGACATTCACCGCATCATGGAACTCGACAAAAAGAACCTCGGCGTAGAATAATAGACTCAAAAACAATGACGTGAAACAGTTTAGTTTAAAACAGAAGACTTCGGTCATCAAAACGCTCAAAGAGCCGCCCAAAGCCAAACCGGGCATCAACTGGCAGCGCATCCTCTTCATAGGAGTGCTGCTTTTGATCGCTTATTCGGTGGGTAAAAGAATTTACCGGGGGGCACTGCTAATCATCGGCGACGGACAGGTTAAGTTATCCAAACAATCCATCCAGTTTACCGATGATATTCGCATTTCTAGCATCTTGGTAGAGGAAGGTGATACCGTGCTAACGGGGGATACGCTCTTCTACTATCGCTACGAAACGAGCAAGAATCGAACAACTTCTATCATCAATAGCGACGCTCCCTCAAATTGGTTGATTCGGGAAAAATTGAATACCCGCAAACAGATTTCGATCAAGAAAGCAGCGCTAAAACGCTTCAAGGAGCAGCTTGATTTTAAGGACAAAGAATTAGAACATCAGAAAGAATTAATCATCCTGGGGGTCAACGAAATTGAGTCGCGGCTTTCCTATATCCAAGGAGAGATCATCCGCTTGAAATCGCAGAACGATGTGCTCTTGCGAGAAATTTATTATTTGCGCAAACACCTCAAGGATCTGGAAGCACAAGAGTTGGAGCAGAAGCAAACGAGGATATTACGGCAAGAGGTCATCGGCGCTATTTTACCCTACATCGCCAAGATCACGGGGATCATTGGCCAGATTAACATGGACCCCAATGAGGTCTGCTACGAGCAACAGGCCGTGATGGCTATTCACCAATTGGACCAAGTCAGTATCAAGGCCTTCTTTGACCCCTATGATGTGCCACATATCAACAAGGGTGACAAGGTCTGGCTTGAATTCCCCGACGGGAGTAGCAGTACCGGAATCATTCACAACTTTTATGTTTCAACTTATGCGGTACCCGCAGAGTTTCAGAAAAAATACGAACCGATCGAACGTAACGTGGTGGCGGAAGTCATTCCACTCAATGAATTAGAAATGGCCCGTTGGCTTAAATTTTATAAAATGAATTCAGAAGTGACAAAGTATCGTTATCCAGTGCCCTGGTAACGAAGCTAAATAGTGCACAGAGAAAAACATGGATCACTTTAATCGCATCATATCAGGAGCAAGGTCCGACGATCAGCAGTTTTTGCACGTCGACAGCTTGGAGCAGTTGAAAGAGCGGGAGCTCTTCGACGCTGATGCGATGGTTATTGAGGCCAGTGATGAGCAAGTAGTGCTGGCTATGATCCGTCAGATTCGGGGCATGCGTTTCAAAAACTTTTACCTCAAACCAATTTTTGTAGGGAATGAAAACCTGAGGGAAAATGTCATCCGACAAACGGATGGCTTATTGGACTTTGAGCATGTTGAAACCTGTATGCAGCGGAGTGCCACTATTGGGCATCGTATCCGTGAGGTCCAAACGATCAATAGTCGTTATTCCTTTAAAGAATCTGCATTGGTTAAGACCTTGCAATTTCTCTATACTCGTGAAATCGATTTTATTCCCTTCCGCGAACGCAGTGCCAAGATCGGCTATGTCTTCCCTTATTTGTCGAGCCTTATCAACGACCAAGAAAGCAACATCTTGCTCGATGTGCTTAAGAAGGGCGAGGATGAAGGTTGGTTGGAAGGTAATATTATTGACCGAGTCAACCTCTGTAAAGATTGCTATAGCGGCTACCTTAACTTCCGGGAAAGTTGTCCGAAATGTCATTCCATCGACTTGGTAGCAGTGGAGTTGATCCACCATTTCCGTTGTGCTTATATTGGCCCGGCCTCTGATTTCGAGCGAGGCGAAAAACTGGTTTGCCCCAAGTGTGATCGAGAGCTGCGCCATATCGGTATCGACTACGATAAACCTTCCGAAATTTCCCATTGTAGAAGCTGTGGCCATGAAACACAAGAGACGACGATGAAGGCAAGTTGTATCGATTGTGGAACGGTCAATGAATTGCAATATCTACAAACCCGTCCCATCAAGGAATACCAAATGACCGCATTTGGTAAAGACTTGGCGATTGGTGGTTTCAAAAAATTTGACCCTCAGGAAGTTCCCGTCAAACAAGATCAGCGCATCCAAACCTATGAGGTTTGGAGCATTTTATACCGACACGAATTGCAACGCGCTCAACTGCGAAAAATCAATAGTTTCTTGGGCGTATTACGTCTAAAAGAAGCCGTCCTGTCTCATCTCGACCAGACGACCCGCGAAAAGATTATGCAGGAATGCCTGCTTACGATCAGTCACTATATCCGTCCCGTTGATTCGGTAACGGCAAAGAATTTGAACACCTTTTTGATCTTACTACCAGAAATCAAAAAGAAGGA